>Ga0081455_10000558_pt1 | contig 48498 bp, 58 predicted proteins | sample TabmetS3T2R1_FD_70207 | JGI IMG/M metagenome (GOLD analysis project Ga0081455, IMG submission 70207) | Tabebuia heterophylla rhizosphere microbial communities from the University of Puerto Rico - S3T2R1 | ecosystem: Host-associated > Plants > Roots > Rhizosphere ...
AGCGCCTGCTCGTGGCCCTCCGCTTCCGGCTCCGACTCGGCGGCACTGCCAAACGGGTCGTCGTCGGACTCGGGCTCGTCGAGCTCCGGTTCGAGCGGCAGCATGTAGCCGTCGTCCAGTCGCATCGCCTCGCGCGCCGGATCCAGGTACTCCGGCACCACCAGCTGCTCGTCGCGCTCCTCGAACATCTCCAGCTGCTCGACCTCGGGTTCCGGCGCGGCGAGCGGCTCCGCGCGCTTCTGCAGCTCCCGGCCTGCGACCGCGGCGACCTCGGCCTGGTCCGCGGTGCGCTCGGCCCAGCGTTCCCGGGCTTCCTGCAGTCGCTCGTACCGCTTAGTGGCCTCGGCGTAGCGGGCGAACTGCCGGTCGGCGCGCTGCGCGGTAGCGACCAGGGCCTCCAGTTCCTCGGTCGGGGCGGCATCACCGAGCGCCTGCCGCTCGGCCTCGACGTTCGCCCACGCCAGCGCGGACTCACGCCGGTACTCCTCAACCAGGGTGGCGGACTTCTCCAGCTCGGCCGCGACGTAGACCGGTGCCCAGACCTTCTCGTCTTCCCAAACCCGCACGCGCTCGCGGAGCTCGTCGACCGTGGCGGTGTGGTGGTCGGCCTGCTCGGTCGGCCGCCCGAGCGCTTCCCACGCTCGCGTCCAGGCGACGTGCCGGACCGGGTCGTGGTCCCGGCTCGGGGCCGGGCCGATGCCCATCTGGTCCGTCTGCATGCCGGTCATTTCGCGGTAGGTGCCGATCGCGGCGACCCGCTCGGTCCAGCCTTGCCGGGCCCGCTCGTCCTCCTCCGGCGGGATCGGTCCCAGGGCGACCAGCGCCCATTCCGGCGGGGCGAGGACCGCGCTGCGGGCCATCATCTCGCCGCGCTCGTCCATCAGCTCGGACAGCTCGTGCACGAACTCCCCGCGCGTCCCGGGCGTGGCCGCGGTGCGATGCCGCCACGCGCCCGGCACCGGCCGCTGACCCCGCTCGTCGACCGCGCTCCGCACCCGATACGCCAGCGCCGCAGACATGTCCTGGGCCGCATTGAGGGGCCGCTCGTCGGTGCGCAGCACGTGCTCGACGACGGTCGGGACGTCGTAGCCGGACAGCTCGACGTGCTGCAGCACCTTCAGCAGCCGCTCGTGGCCGTCCTCGTTGAGCATGACGTCCACCCGGTCCGGCCCGAGCGTGTCCAGCAGCGCGTCGTGGTGGCGGTCGGCCATCGCGTCCTGCGTGACCAGCGACCACAGCGGTGCGATCTGCTCGAGGCTGTCGGCGGCCTCCAGCTGGCTTCGGTAGTACTCGATCGCGCTCATGGTCGAGCCGTCGGCGGTGAGGATTTCGCGCATCAGGTCCGACGCCTGCACCGAGTACCGCTCCGGGGCGTGCATGTCCGGCGCCACCTCGGTGACCCCATAGGCGACGTTCGAGAACCGTCCGCGGGTCAACGCCACGTACAGCGAGTTGCGGATCCAGCCACGGTCGACCACCGCATGCGACGTGTCGACGGTGCGGCCCTGCACCGCGTGCACAGTGTTCGCATACCCGAGCGTCATGTGCTTCGTGAAGTAGCTCTCGGGCACCGACACGATCGCGTCGCCCCCGGAGCGCTGGCACTGCAGACGGCCGCGGTCGTCCATGCCGACGACGGTGAGGATCTCGCGGTTGACCAGCATCTCCCCGTCGGTCGCGTCAACCTGGTGCAGGTTCAGCCGCGCCTGAACCTGGTCACCCACACTCACGAAGTTGTCGTCCCACAGCGTGCCCAACACCTCGTGATCGACCTTGCCAAGCGCAATCAGTTCCGCGCGAATCTGGCCCGACAGGTCGTCTGCCTGCTTGTTTTCCCGGACTACCAGCACGGAATCGCGACCGGCGAGAACATCGGCGAGGTAGCCGCGCACGGCAGCCTCGCTCATCTGCGCCGCATCGCCGGCCCGGAGCCGGCCGTGCTGCTCGTACTGGGCGAGCACCGATGCGTCGCCGTCCCGCAGCCGCAGGCTCGCCTCGCCCTCCCAGGCGCTCAGCGGCAGCTTCGTCGGGTCGACGTCGTCGTGGATCGTCGGGTCCTTCTTGAACCGCTGCACCTCACCCAGCATGTAGGGCTCGTTGTCGTTCGCCAGCAGCCGAAGGATGCCGCCCGGGCCGACCGCCGACAGCTGCGCGTCGTCCCCGGTGTAGAGCATCTTCCCGTCAGCCGCGCGCACGAGTTCCGCGATCTGAGCGAGGTGCTGTGTGTCGGCCATACCGGCCTCGTCCACGATCAGCGCGACCCCGTGCGGCAGCGTCTGCTTCGCCGGCTGGCCGTCCGGGCCGGACCCGAACTCGGCGAGGAACTTCGACGTGTTCAGCGCCTCCAGGCCCTCTTCCTGCAGGACCTGCGTTGCCTTCTGGGATGTCGCCACACCCATCACCGGGGCGCCGAACTCGTCGCGCCAGGTCTTGTCCAGCATGCCGACGGTGAACGACTTCCCGGTTCCGGCCGGGCCGATCAGCACGTCGGATGCTTTGCCGCTGGTCAGCACACCCATGATGGCGTTGCGCTGATCCGGGTGCAGGCTCGTGCCCTGCAGCGCCTCCAGCACCGACGCAGCGCGTTCCGCTGTGAGGGCCGGTCCGCCCTTGAGCGAGGCCTCGCCGAGTAGCTGCTGCTCGGCGGACATGTGCTCGCGCGTCGCGTACATCACGCCGCGCTTCGGCGCGTAGATCGAGTCCCCACCCGGGGTGTGCCGCAACGAGTCGGGCACGTGCGCGCGCAGCTTTCCGACCAGCGGCAGTACGCCCGCCGGGCCTTCTGGGTCCAGCGCCCGGGTAACCAGCCGCTGAATCTCGGCCTCGGTGTTCTCCCCCCAGGAGACCTCGCCGACCAGCTTGTTCAGCTCGAGCGCGAGCGCGGTTTCGTCCCACGCGGCGTGCAGGCCCTGTGTCTTCTCCACGGCTGCCTTGACCAGCTCGTCCTCGGTCGCGAACTCGTGTCGCCCGTCCGGGTGTCCGTCCTGCGCGACTCGTGCGGCGGCGGCCTTCACCGACGCGACGACGTCGACGAGGGTCTCCTCGCCGTGCTTACGCACGTACCGCTCGTGGTGCGCGGCGGGCGACAGCGGCGACTTCGACTTGCGCTCGTCGGCCCACGCGTAGCGGCGCATCTCCGCCATCGCCCGTCGGCCCGGCTCGCGGCCGTGCTTCTCCCGGTAGTCCTCGACCAGCGTGTCCAGCTTCTGCTGGATCTGCGCCGCGCGACCCGAGGACTCCTCGCACAGCTCCCGTGACACCCCGAGGATCTCGCGCGCCTTGCCGTCCGGGCGGATCGCCCAACGGGCCCCGGTCGCCTCCGTGACCAGCTCTTCGTAGCGGCGCTCATACAGCATCGCCGCTTCGCCCTTGATGGACTTGAACGCCTGCCCGTCGACGGCATAAATCTTGCCGTCCTTGGTCTGTACCCGGTTCAGCACCGCGTTGTGGATGTGCACGTGCGGGTCGCCCTCGCGGCTGGTCGAGTGCTCCCACGACGTGATGACCAGGCCCTTGATCTCGGCATACTCGCCGACCGTTTTCCCGGTCGACTTCACCGTCTGGTGCCACCCCACCCGGGTGTAGGGCATGTTCCTCTCCAGGAAGTCGAGCATCTCCCGGTTGGCCTGCCGGTGCGCGCCGTCCATCGCGTCGGCGAGCTCGAACTCGCCCGCCACCTCCAGCGCCGCCCGGTACACACTCCCGGACTTCGACGGTGACACCGTCACGTCGTAGAAGCCCACCGCCGTGCGCTGCGCGCGCTCCATCTCGCGCCGGATCTCGGCCTGCCGCTCCTCGCTCGCCGTCGGCTCCGCCTCGAGCGCGGCCCGGATCTTCTCCTCCGTGTCCCGGCCGAAGTTCCGCGGCCGGCTACCCAGCGCCTCGCCGGTCTCCGGGTGCTCCAGCCGCCCGTAGACCGCCCGCATCACCTCGGGATCGACCTTCGTTCCGGCCTCGATGCCGAGCATCTCCAGGCCCTTGCCCTGCCACACACCCTGCGCCTCGTGCTGCGCGCCGCGCAGGAAGTACTCCGCACCCTGGCTCGACGCCTCGGCGCCCTGCGCCTGACGCGTATGCGAAGAGTGATCATGCTCGGCACAGCCAGTAGCGCGCAGCAGGTACTCCACGCCCCCGGCGCCAGCGGAGATCTTCGTAATGCGGAGCACGACGATCACTCTACCCCAGCCATCGGCCATGCATTGGTACATGCTTTTGCTTTTGATCACTAGACGGGAGAGAATAGGCAAGCAAGATGACAACAGGTCAGCACTGGTGACGCAGAGCAAACAGGGACGGGATAGACGCGAGGCAACCAATGGCACAGGAAGAAGTGGCAGACGGTAGTCACAAGGTGGTACTGCAGTGGCCCGCTAGAGAGGGTGCGGGGGAGATGGGCTTGCCCACACCAGAGACCGCCCCGACGCGGCACGGTAACCCGGGCGGCCTGGTCCGGCGGTGGCGTCGCGGGCGCCGGGAACGCCTCTACGTGACCGGCGCGGACGGTCGTCCGCTCGGCTACCTTGACGTCACGACCGGGCTTCCCCACAAGGTCCCCGCGCCACGCCGTGCCGACTTCGAAGCCGCGCTCGACGCCTTCTACGCGTCGCGCCGGAGGGCTCGGACCCAACCCAACGAGGTTCCCGTGCCCCGCCCGGCCCAGGAACCCCACGACACGAAACTGCGCCCGCTGGAAGCCACACCACTCGGGACCCCGCCCGCCGAGGACGACGCCGACCTGCCCGGCCCACCCGCGCTCAACGGCAGCCAGCATCGCCCGCTTCCGGCGAGCCGCGGGACCCTCGTACCTGGCCCGCACGACACGCCCTTGATCCCGCTTACTCCGCCCCCGACCGCAGCCGAACTCGCTGCTGCGGACGACGAACTTGCCGCCCCACGTGCGCCGCGCCGAGCCCCAGCCGCGCGGCGAAGCCGCCCGGCTGACCTCGCCCAGAACCGTCCAGGCGAACACGCCCGGCGCACCGCACGCCAACTCACGGCGGCGCGCCCCATTCGAACCCGACTCGCACGCCTCATCGGCCGCCACACCACCGCCAACGCGTTCCGCCGTGGTGCCCTCGGCGAGGTCGCGACTGCCCGCGCACTTAAGCCCTTGGTCAGGCCGTTGTGGTCATGGATGCGTGCCCCACGCCGCCCCTGGTACGTGCTGCACTCAATCCCGGTCGGCTCCCGGGGTGCGGACATCGATCACCTGCTCATCGGCCCGGGTGGGGTCTACTCGCTCAACACGAAGTACCACCGTGGTCAGGTGTGGGTCGGTGACCAGGCGATCACTGTCAACGGCCAGTCGGTGCCCTACTCGGCGAAGGCACGCGCGGAGGCTGACCGCGTCCGCCGCTGCCTCGAACCCCACCACAGCCGGGACCGTGCGCTGCCCGTCGTGCCGGTCATCGTCGTGGCAGCCGGTCAGCTCACCGGGCGCCACGTCACCGCCGACGGCGTCCACGTGCTCGCGGTCGCCGACCTTGCCCGATGGCTGCGCCGACGCGGCCCAATCCTTCCGCCTGACCAGGTCGAAGAACTCTACGAGGCGGCCCGCGTCTCGACCCTCTGGACACAATGAGGCACCCAGACAACGCCTTGGCTGGCCACGCGACCGTGTCCCGACATGACGATGCCGGGCAACCCGCGGCTGCCCGGCATCAACAAGAACTCGGCGACTACGACGCCCCCTCCACCTGAACTGCCGTCTCCTCCGCGGCACGCGTATCTGTGGGCTCGGGCGTGGATGCCTCCGGTGTGGTTGCCTGGTCGGGCTTGCCGACGGCTGGGTCTGCCACGCGTTCTGGCCGCGCCGGCCCGCTCGACTTGGCCGCAGCCGTGGGCGACTTCGTCCCGGCGCTGGCTTCCTGGATCATGCGGCGAATCCGTTTGGCGGGAACCCCGAAGAGCTGGCCGAGTTGGTCGGCGCTGCGTCCCAGCTGCGACAGCTCGGCGACAGCCTTCGCCTGCTCGGCGTCGACCTCGGCCTGCCGGGCCTGGCCGCTGGCGCGAGCCGCCGCGATTTCCCGCTCGAGGCCGGCGACCTTCGCTGTGACCTCCTCGTCGATGGTCTTGCGGCGTGCCGCTGCCGCTGCGTAGGCGGCCAGTGCGTCGTTCTCGCGGCGCTCGCGCTCGGCCTTGTCGGCGTCGAGCTTGTCCCGTGCCGCCAGCAGCGCCCGCAGTTCATCCTCGCCGGCACTCTGCCGTCGGCGGCGGCCCGGAGCCTTGTCTTCAGCCATCCGTAGTCCTTTCCCCAGAGCTGATCGAACCACGGCCAGGGTAACGGCAAGGTGTCCATGCCGGGCGCAAGATGACACGTGGTCGGTGACCGGTACGGCCTCGATGCTCGTCTATTTCGTGCGGCGCTCGTGCACGACGTTTGGCGGAGTGCGGCCCGCCAGCACGGCCGTGAGCTGCTCCTCGGCGACCCGATAACACAGCTCTGCGGTGCCGGGGACGGTGCGCGCCATGTGCGGGCTGATGATGACACCGGGGCAGGACCACAGCGGGTGATCCGAGCCCAGGGGCTCAGGATCGGTGACGTCGAGCGCGGCACGCAGCCTCCCCGACTGGGCCTCGGCGAGCAGCGCCGCGGTCTCAACGATGCGTCCCCGTGCCGCGTTGACCAGGAGCGCGTTGTCGGGCATAGCGGCCAGAAATCCGGTGTCGACCAGGTGCGTGCTCTCCGGTGTCAGGGGAAGGGTGAGCACCACAATCTGGTGACTCGGAAGCAGGCTCGGCAGGTCGGCCGCCGCCTGTACGCCGGGGCGGGCTGTGCGCGCCACGAGCGTGGCCTCGGCCCCGAAGACGGGCAGCCGGGCGGCGACCGCGCGGCCGATCGCGCCAGCCCCCACGACCAGGACCCGCTTCCCAGCAAGCGTGTCGGCGTCAACTCGGCGGTGCGCCCAGGTGCCGGTGTCCTGGAACCGCACCAGAGCGGGCCACTGCCGATACAGGGTCAGGATCGCGGCAAGAACCCATTCGGCCACGGGCCCGGCGACCGCGCCGCGGGCGTTGGCCAGCAGAACCTCGGGCGGGACGTCGGCGCTCCATTCATCGGCACCGGCGGTGAGCAGCTGCACCACACGGAGGTGCGGTAGCTGCGCGAGAAGAGGGATGGGCCGGTGGCTGCCCCGGTAGGGAGGAATCAGGACCTCGGCGGTCTGCTGCTGCGGCGTGAGCCGAGCCTCGGCGGGGTCATAGAGGATGACCTCGAGCGCCTCGACCCGGCCGAGCAGGGCCGCCCCCACCTGGTCGTCGTGTTCGCAGCTGACCAGCACCTTCACCTGGCGGGGTTCCTTCCGTGCTCGTGCCGGGAATTACCGGCGTCGGCGGACGCCCCACTGTTCCAGCAGCTCCCCGGCCTGGACTTGCAGGGGCGGGTTGTCGACAGAGTTGTCCAGCACCACATGCGGCATCGCCGGCGCGTAGTCCAGGTTCAGCCCGCCGACGTAGCGGTCCCAGTTCTCAAGCTTGTGCGCGTCCCGTGCCGCCCCGCGGCGACGCAGGTAGACGTGCATGCTTTCGGGATCGCAGCGCACCCAGATCACGCGCAGCTGCGCGTCCAACGCAGCGAAGTCGGCCCTCGCCCGCTGGCACCACGCGGCGTCGGCCAGTTCCCGGATGAACGGCGCGGTCATCACCACGGAGTTCCCGCAACTGACGTTCTCGACGGTGGCCTCCCGCAGCGCCTCGTACTCCGCCGGGCGGATCTGCGAAAGGTAGGTGTCGGATTCCCGATCATGGGGCGAGAGCCCCAGGTTGCGCAGCATGGCCTCGACGACCGGCCGGGTCAGGGAGTCCTTGTCGAGCATGGGCCAGCCGGTCAGCCGCGTCAGAATGCGGCCGAGCTCGGTCTTCCCGCTGCCGGCGTAACCGCCGACGATCACCACAGTCGGCGTCTGCCGAATCCCGCCATGCTCGGCCACGTCCGGCCCCGGATAGTTCACCAGCCGCGCCGCCCGGTCCCGGTTGATGACCAGCCCCTCCTCGGCCAGCTGCGTCATCGCCCGCGTGATCGTCGCCGTGCTCGTGCCCCACTCCTCGGCCAGTGCCCGCGTGCTCGGCAACTGCTGCCGGTGCCGGTACTTGCCCGCCTCGATGTCGGTCCGAAACGCGCGCGCGATCTCCAGGACACTGCTGCCCCGCTGCAGGTCTCCGGGTCCAGTCACCTCAATACCTCCAACCAATGAACCACCTGAACCAAACAGTAACAGATGGAACCAGAAGCACCCAGGTCAACATGCCCTTCCAAGCGATCGCGGGGCGTTTAGCTGGGTTTTTTCAAAATCCCGCTTGTGTTCCAGTGATACAAGTTGTTACAGTCTGATACATCAAAGAGCTTCCGGCACGAGGGGTGAGCATCATGACCGTTATCTACTGGCTGGCCGCAGCGTTCGCGTTCGCGGCGTTGCTGTCGGCCCGGTCCCGGGCCGCGATGCCGGCGGTGGTGTTCACCGGACTGGCCCTGGTCCTCTTCGCGCTCACGCCGTTGGGGCAGGACCTGCTCGGCTGGTTCCACGACACCGGCGCCCGGGTCTCGGACGGCGCGGCGGTCGCGCGATGAGCGCGCGGTGGCAGCGGGCGCTCGCTACGGTCGGCGACCGTCTGCACGGTGAGGAAGACCGGCGTGCGTCCAGCCGCGGGTGGACGGTGCGCCGCACCGGGTGGCTGGGCCTGGGCCGGACCTACGCCGATCCGCGCTGGTCATCGCGGCCCGCCGCGCCGGACACCACCGACGGCGGGCCTCAGAGCTGACCTGGGTTTGGGTGGCTCAGATCCGGCGCACGTCGTGCGGGTCGATCCGCATCTGCACCTGGCGGGACCCCAGCGGGCTCAACACCGTGAACGAGGCCTCGACGCGGCCCCACTCGACCGCGGTGACCACGCCGCGGCTGCCTTGGGGGACCTGCTCGGTCAACATGCCGCCGAGGTTGCGCACCGCGATGATCTCGTGCCCCGCAGCGAGGCGGGGCGCCGCGGGCGGGCGAGCCTGTCGCCGGACGGCGGGCTGACTCCGGCCACCGGCGCGGGACGCGGCGCCGTAGACGGCGCACCCGGCGACCAACGCCAGCAGCACCGACGTCCCGAAACCCCAATGCAGCCCCTGCCCGATCACCAGGGCCCCGAGGGCGCACCCGATCGCCAGCACAATGCGCCCACTGGGCACTGATCGACGACCCGGCACGAACAGGATCTTGCCACGTCAACGGCCCTGGGCGCGGCCGAAACGGCAGGTCGGCCGATCAGCCCGGAACTGTCGGTGCCCTGGGGCACACTGAGAGCGCACGAACATCGAGCGCGTCAGGGCGCTGCTCGCCGACTAGGTCGCAGAACCCCTCCGCGCGCGACACCGTGGCTCGGCGTTGCCGGAACTGTCGGATGCTGCCGCTACCGTCCGATCATGGCCCGACACGAATGTTGGATGGAAACCGTCAGCGACGGCCTGGTCCGGCTGGATCGGATCGTGCGGATTGAGGAAGAGCTGGGCGACCTGCTGATCTACACCCCGGACCGGGAAAAGGGGATGTGCGTAAAGCAGGGCATTCCCGATGGTCACGAGCATGCCGAGCTGGTCGAGCTGGCCAACCTGGTGAATACAGCACACCACCGACTCGACTCGAACGGAGGAGTGCTCACGGCAGACTCGGAGTTCAAATGGGTGTTCATGCCGTTCTAGTCGATCGAGAACGGCGACTAGCGGGGAACACGCCCGTAGCCGACGCAACTGTCGGAGCTGCGCGGGGCGTGGAGCCCCGCTCATAGGGCACGGTAGCGGTTGTGTGCGACGAAACCCCGGAGCGATGTCAGTAGTAGCGGTTGCCGCCGCTGCTCGGGCCCTTGCCAAGCTGCCAGCCGGACGGCTTGCGGCCCCGGAAGGTTCCGCCGCGCAAGATCTGTTCGGCCGCCTTGTTCGGCTTCACCTGGGGGAGAGGGGACAGGTGCCGGCAGGTCGCGTGCGCCGCGTCCGCAGCTCCATCAGGGATGATCCGGGTTCCGACGTCGTACAACTCGCCGCATACCGCGCACATGCCGGGCGCGGCGGCTTTGATGATGCGCGTCGTCGGCGCGTCCTTCGGTGGTGGCGGGGGATTCCGCACCTTCTGTCGCGCGGGACCTGGCTGTCGGCGCGCGGGTGCCGGCTGCCGCTGCGCGGGGGCCTTTCGCTGACGCTGGGGCAGCCCGGCCGCCTCGAGGCGAGCTTCATGCATCTGTTCGAGCACGCGGCCCAGCTTGAGTTTGCTCGCGCCTGGCTTCGAGAGCACTGCCCGGCAGGGTTGGCGCGGCACCGAGTAGCAGACGGTGCAGAGAACGTCGGCCCGTGCAGGTGTGCGCTTGCGCGATGTCCGCACGCGGGCCATGGGCTGTCTCCTCGTATCAGTGGGCGCAGCGTACGACGTGGGGACTCCGACCGCACGTACCTCGGCTGGAGCGCGTCAACGGCACAAAGACATTCGACATGACCACGGCGGACGTCAGCACCGCGATCGGTTAGAACACATGTTCGAGAAGCGTCTATGCTGGCCGGATGAGCAACGGGATGGATCTGGCCGCCGGGATGCCCGACGGGCGCGCGCTATACCGGCCGGACGTGGCCGGCACCGTGCTCGTCCTGCCAGCCCGGTGCCGACGCGGCGAGCACCCGTTCACTGCCGCCAGCGGCTACCGGATCCGCCAGGAGCATGGCCTGCTGTACGTGGAGTGCCTAGCCTGCGTCCGCTTGTTCCCGCCGCGTCTTGGCCACAGCTGGGTGCTGCAGGCAGGTCCGCGCCGGTTCGACAGCGTGGAGCTGGACGACGAGTCGTACGAGCAGCTGCGCGAATCGCTCGACGCCGGGGCCTAACCGCCCGCCGGAGATGGTCCAGGTTTGATGACAGCGCACAACTGGGCCGTTCAGAAAACGGTCGGTTACCGGACCGGTCTGAACAACCTGAGTCGTGCCGCGTCGCGCCAGCACGGCGTGTTCATCAACCCGTTCATCTACTGCTACGATGAAGCCTGGCTTTTGAACACGTTTTTCGAACGCAAGGAGGGTCGCGTGGCGCTGGTCGGCCTCGTCCGGGTCAGCACGAAAGATCAGGAGACAGCCCGGCAGCACGACGCGCTCGGTCCGATCTGCGTGCGAGTGTTCGAGGAGAAGCGGTCCGGGAAGCTGAAGATCGACGAACGGCCGGGGCTGCGGGCCGCGCTCGACTACATGCGCCCCGGCGACATGCTCACCGTGCAGGAGGCTGATCGCCTGGGCCGCAACCTGCTGGAGGGTCTGATCGTGCTCAACGACCTGTTCTCCCGCGGTATCGCGGTCAAGATCCTCGAAGGCATCGCCGCCGGCGAGCACACCGAACGCAACCTCATCCTGGACATGGCGCTGGCGTTGGCCGAGGACCGCCGCCGCGACATCGTCCGCAAAACCCGCAACGGATTGGACGCCGCGCGGGCCCGTGGCCGGGTCGGGGGCCGACCGCCCGTCGTCGACGCCGACAAACGCCGCATCATCCTCGCCCGCCACGCCGAGGGCGAGTCGATCCGCACCATCGCCCGCGCGGTCAAGCTGTCCGTCGGTACCGTTCACAACGTGCTCGCCGTCGACCGCGCCGCCACTGACTGATCAGTGCCGGTCAGGCATAACAGCCCGATTTTCGGGCCCGGAGGCCGCTACTTCGTCGGCGGGAGCATGGTCACACGGATGCTTCGGTGCTGCGGGTGTTGTTGGTGCGCAAGCCGATTACCGCCGCAGCCGCGATGATGAGGCCGCCGACGAGCAGCGCACGTGAGAATCCGCCTGTGGTTGCATCGGGTGTGGGCGCACCAGCGGCCAGCAGGTCGGTGGTGCGGGACGTCGCGACGGTGGTCAGCACCGCGATTCCCATCGCGCCGCCGAGCTGGATGCAGCAGGTCACCATCGCGGCCGCGAGCCCTTGCGTTTCGATCGGGACTCCGGCGGTGGCGGCATTCGTGACCGACGCCAGGACGAAGCCGAGACCCACCGACATCACGATCAGGCCAGGCAGGAGGTCGGCCGCGTAGTGACCATGAACCGGCAGGTGGAACGACATCAACAGGACACCGACAGACGCGATCACCGATCCGCTCACGATCACCGGTCGGGTACCTACGCGCGGAATCAGCTTGGTCGTGGCCAAGGCGCCCACTGCGATACCGGCTGTGGCCGGGAGGTAGGCGAGACCGGCCGCGAGAGGCGAGTAGCCGAGCACGTCTTGCATGTAGAGGGTGACGACGAAAAACCACCCGTACAGTCCGGCAATCGCCACCAGCTGCACCAGATTGGCAGCCGCGACCCCGCGCAAGCGGAAGATCGACAACGGTAGCAACGGAGTTTTAGCGCGAGATTCGTTCGCGACGAAGGCAACCAGGAGCAGCACCGCGCCCGCGAGGCGGACGATCGTGTTCAGCGAACCCCAGCCCGCATGAGGCGCCTCGACGACCGCCCAGACGAGCAGCACGAGGCCGCTGGTGCTGAGCACGGCTCCGAGGACGTCGAAGCCGTGCGGCGCGCGGCGTCGATCATCGGGCAGCAGCCGGAAGATCGCGGCAAGGATCACCACACCGATGATCGGGTTGATCAGCAGGATGGCCCGCCATCCGACCGTGTCGGTCAGCACACCGCCGAGCAGGACACCCGCCGCGGTCGCCAGCCCGATGACTCCGCCCCAGATGCCGATCGCGCGATGCCGGGCAGGCCCCTCGAACAGTGTCGTCACCAGCGACAGCGCCGCAGGCATCATCAGCGCCGCGCCAGCACCCTGCACGATGCGGGCGCCGACGAGCAGGGCGGCGGTAGGGGCGAGCCCCCCGACCAGGGATGCGAGGGCGAACAGAATCACCCCGGTAACGAGCACTCGTCGGCGCCCGATCAGGTCTGCCGCGCGCCCGCCGAGCAGCATGAGGCCGCCGTAAGCCAACAGGTAGCCGGTTGCCACCCACTGCAAACCCTGCGCGTCGGGGAAGCCAAGCCCCCGCTGGATCGAGGGCAGGGCCACATTGACGATCACCGCATCGACGGAATCGATGAACGCGACCGAGCACAGCAGCGCGAGGATCAGCTTGCCGCGCCTGGTCGAGAGGACGGATGGATTTTCCGCCGCGCGAGTCATAACAAGGTGCCTCTTTCTGCTGGATACACCACGGCCCCCGCGCCGCTGGGGGTAGGCGAACGCGGGGACCGGGCGTCGGGCAACCGGCCCTGGGGAGGGCTCAGCCGGTCGCCCCGCGGACGTCCAGCGCGAGACATGCTGGACCAGACATGGCCAGAGACGTGGTTCATGGACAGTCGCCGCTACCCCGCTGTTTCGACCAGGTGGAACGTCTTGGCCTCGCGGCCGTCGAGCGGGAACTCGACCGCGCGCCAGTCGTGCCCGGTCTGGATCATCTCGGCGGTAGCGAGGAATTCATCGAGGCGGGCGGACAAGGTTCCGCCGTTCTCGCGCAGCATGGTCAGCATGATCGCCAGGTGAACGTCCGTCTCCGGATCGCCGCTGAGTCCCGCGGGCGGCGCGGTATGGATCGAGTGGCTGGCACGCAGCTTCCCGTTGTGGCCTTGTGTGATGTCGATCAGTTCGACGCGGGCCGGCTGGGTTTGCCGGGTGTCGTGTAGGTGCAGGGTGATCCGGTCCGGGGATGGGCGCTGTGGGTCCACTCCCCACTCGTAGCCACGCTGGACATCCGCCCAGGCCAGAGCCCAGCCGCTCGCCGATAACCGCAGCGTGCCGTCGCCCGCCCACAGCGCCAGCAAGGTCGCCGTGCTGGCAAGCTGCCAATTATCAAGGACAAACCTCGTCCCGTCGGGTCGCTCACCCGTGATCGCGGCGGACGGGCGGCCGCCGGCGACCACCCAGGACATGCCGGTGTCCCCCATCGGGATGGTGCGCTGCTGACGCGGTTCCGATCGTTTGCGCGTCACCCGGCAGTCTCCGTGTACTGAGGGCCGTGCTCGGTCAGTTCGTGCACGAAGGCGGCAAACCCTTTCAGCTCCCCGTCCAGTTCAAGGACGGCTCCGCAGTCCGCGCACAGCGGCTCGCCGGCCCACGACCGGAACCAGGTGTCCCAAGGATCTGCAGATCGAGGGGTGCCACACTCGACGCACACCACCGCCTGGTCCACCCCGATTTCCTGCCCTGCACCGACTGCGATCGCGAACGCCAGAGCGCACTCACGGTTCGGGCCGCGCGGGACTCGGTGCCGCGCCAGCGCGCACAACGCGGTCGAGCACCAGTCCGCGGCGCTGCCCACGCGCAACCCGTGCTCGTGCCGTTCTCCGCCGCCGATCACTGTCCCGTCGCCGGTTTCGGTAGACACACCCCACACCATGATCGTTCTCACCCACTCCCAGCCTCGGTGCTGTTGTGGTGCCTTGACCTGCGTGTTTGATCATCCAGACTAGACAGTAGTTTATGGAATGACACAACCGAAGTGCCACCACCGAAAACGCCTATAGTGGTCTTCCGGTTAGTCGATCAAGGTTTCGGGGTGCCAAAACCGCCGAAGCCGCCCACGTCCGGGCTCGCCGGAACGTTCGGCGCTCGCCTTCGGCAGATCCGCACGTCCAAGAACCTCTCGCAGCTCGAACTGGGCTACAAGTGCGGATGCTCGGTCTCCGACATCAGCAACTACGAACGCGGACAGATGCTGCCCAGCTTCGAGACCCTGATCGATCTCGCCCACGGCCTCGGCATCGACGCCGCCGAACTGATCCGCGGCCTCCAGCCGGACACACCACCGATCGAACGGCTCGGCCGGTAGAACGGCGAGCGCCAGGCCGTCGGTCGCGCGGCGGCTGATCCTGCTCGTCCGCCGGCGCCAACCCGCCGACCACGATTTCGTATTACACTATTGCCATGCGGGAGACAATCAACGGACAACCCGTCACCGACGAGACGATCGCCGAATGGGCCGACGAAGCCGAACGCGGCTACGACACCGCCGAGCTGCGCAAGCGCGGTAGGCCGGCGATCGGCGACGGCCCCGGCGTCGTCGTCCCGGTGCGCATGGACGAATCCCTACTGTCAGCGCTCACCGATCGCGCCGAGCGTGAGCATGTCAGCCGTTCGGAGGCGATCCGCGAGGCCGTGCGCGCCTGGATGAACGTCGCGTAGTGCAGGTTCACGCTTCAGCTCGTCGCCACGGTATCGCCGACAGCGACGGCACCTATGCCGCTGAACACCCCGTGTACGTCGCCGACCTTGACGACAACAGCCCCGGGCGACAGCTCCGCCTCGGGTTCGATCCCTCCGGCCGCCTGCTCGAACTCGTCGTGCTCCGCTTCGACAGCGGCAACGAACTACTCATCCACGCCATGAAGGCCCGACCGAAGTACCTCGACCTACTCCCCTGACCCGGCGCGCGGGTGGGTCAGCCGCACGGCTGGTACCCGGTGATCAGGTAGCCGTTTCCGTACTGTCGCTCGATGGTCAACACGCCGATTTGCGGCCCGGGGTCCTGGGTGGCTCCGGTGAGGTAGTTCCCGAAATCCAGGTGGCACGCGTCGATGCGGTGTGCAGGGTCGTCGCGGTCGGCCGCGCCGGGAATGAACACGTCGTTCGCGTAGTCCCCGCGTGCGCGGACCTGCTGATGGAGCTGGGCAATCGCGCCCGGGCAGTCCATGGCCTGGTGCGCAGCCGCGAACTGCGCGGCGGCCGGCGGCGTGAACACGAAGCAGATCCCGTCGACCTTCTGCGGCACGGTGAACGCGACGGCCTCGACCAGCGACAGCACGGCGGACCGGCCCGACGTCGGCAAGGTCTTCGACACCTGGTAGCGGTGCACCTCCTCGGCCTGGCGGGCGGCGTCCGCGCGCCGGTCGTGCTCACCAGCCCACCAGGTCAGTCCCCCGACGAAGGCAAGGACCATGCCGAGCCCGAGCGCGATGATCGGGACCCACTTGCGCCAACCGACACGGTGCCGGCGGAGCGAGACGCCCGCGGTCGCGGCGATCGCCAAGCCCCACGCGACCGTGACGCGGGACGCCGGTAGCTCGGGCATGAGCATCAGCGCGGCCAGGATGAACCCGGCGATCAGGCCCCAGGTCTCGTCGACCAGGCGACGGATGCCGGGCAGGATGACCACGATCAGCGGGGCGAGGAACCACACGACGGCCGGCCACCAATCCCAGCCCGACCACCAGAACAACAGGAACGCCAGTGCGAACGTGCCCAACAGGGCGCGCCGCTGCACCCGCTGCCCGGCCGGGCCCGGACTCAGCGCCTGCAGAACCTGCTGGTTCCACAGATTTCTGCCCATGACCATGCTTCCATCGTGCGCGCCGGATGGATCACGGCAAGAGCGTTTCTACCGAATCAGGGCAGGTAGAACTACCTCCAGGCCCGGAGGTAGACGTGCGAATAGGGCGTTATACGCCCTTGCGGGCTGGGGTGGTCTCCTCGACGAACAGGTGCGGGCGCCCGGCCTTCCGGCAGTCTTCGCAGCTGATCACGCCGAGCGCCAGCGTCGTGCGGGACACCCGGATGCGGTGCGGCGGGCGGCAGGCGCACACCGCGGGCACGTACTGGCCGCCGCCCTGCTTCGGCGGCCGCGCCACCGGCGCCGGGGCCTGGGTCAGAGCAGTCTCCAGCTCGTCGAGCTGGCGGGCGTAGCGCTCCTCGAGGACGTCCGGCGGCACGGTCAGGGTCGCCCACCCGCGCGCGCCCGCCTCCTCGGCCTCCAGGTCGAACTCGCGCGCGAGCTCGCGGAACTGCTTGTTGTGGTAGTAGCCGCGGTTGCTGGTCACCTTCACGCCGTGTGCAGCCGCGAGCTCGTGCACGGCCTCCCGCAGGATCGACACCAGCAGTTCGCGCCCGGTGCGCGGCGCAGGTTCCTTCGGGTACCGCTGCCCCGGCTGGGGCGCGGTCTCTGGTAGTTCGGGGTGCCGCTCGCGCAGCGCCTGCCACAGCCCGGCTACCACTTCGGCGAGCCGGGCCCCGCCGAGGTCCTGGCCGCTGGCGGCGGCCGCGCTGCTGCTGGTCATCTGGGGGCACTCCTTCGGCATGTGGCGGTTTCGCGGTTCGTGGTGGCCGCCGAGCACCTGGCCGGCGGCCACCACGCACAACGGTTCACGGGGTCAAGCCTGCCGTGACCGTACGGGGGAACTCATCCCAGGTCCGTCCGTCCAGGAGCCGCCCGCCCGCTTTGGGGGTGCGGCCGCCGACCTGCTTGAAGAAGAACGCGGTCCCCTGCGCGCCGCACCGGTCGCGAACCTCGCGCACCCAATCCAGGTTCAGCGGCCGGTGGTCCTTGCCGCTCTCGCCCCCGACGATCACCCAGTCGACCCCGGTCAGGTCGAGACTCGGCACCGGCCCGAGCAGTGGTTCCAGCGAGAGGAACCGCAACGCGGCGGGGGTCCGTCGCAACGCGTCGGCCCTCCAGCTGTACCGGTCCGTCTCGATCGAGGTACCCAGCCAGACGTTCGGCAGTGGCCACGGCGGTGTCCACAGCGTGCCGTCTTTGGTCGGGGTGGTGATCCAGCCGCCGCCGCGACTCGAGTCGCCGGCGAGCCGGTGGCCGCCGAGGTCCAGTCGCCATCCCCCGAGGTGGGGCGGCATGCAGGCGATGATGTCGGTGGCCTGCTCGGCGACCTCGCTGCGAAACTCCGACTCGGCCAGGATCGCCGCGAGCCGCTGGGGTCGCTTGGTCAAGACCTGGTACTGGTGGCGGCTGGTCAGGGCCATGACCGCCCAGATCCGGGCCAGCGCGCGGCGGTCGACGCGGGCGTGCCCGAGGTCGCTCATCGAGTTCACGAACACCGTGCGCGGTGTCCGCCAGCGCAGCGGCTCATGAATCGCGGAGTCGTGCACGGTGACGCCGAAGCCCGGGCCGCTGGTACGTGGGTCGCCGTCGACCTGGTATTTCGCCGAGCCCATCGCCTTGAGTCGTTTCGCCAGGGTCAGGGCGTAGCAGTGGTCGCAGCCCGGCGAGATGCGGTCGCAACCGGTCGTCGGGTTCCACGTTGCCTCGGTCCACTCGATTGCGGTACCGGTGCTCATCGGTCCGCCCCGTCCTGCAGGAGTTCAGCCGGTACCGGGTACAGCCCGAGCCGGCCGCGCCCCTCGACCGGGCGAGCCAGCGGCCGAGGGCAAGCCAGGACAAAATGCCAGGCACCCGGCTCGGCCCACGGGGTGCAGCCGCCGCACCGGTCGTCGTGGTGGACGTCGACCAGCTCGACCCACCCCAGGTAACACCCGGTCGGCGCCTCCGCGAGGTTGAAACGCTCGGCCAACGGCGCCGCAGCCTCGTCCAGGCGTTTCCCGGTGTGGATCGCCAGCAGCCCCCGCCACGGGGTACCCCAGGTGCGGTTCTCGACAGTCTTGTGACCAGCCATGATCAGTGAGGCCCACGGCTGGCGGATAGAGAGTGCTCGTGCGTTCACGTCGTCGGCTCCTTCGGTCCTCGACGGAGTCCGGGCGGGCCCACGGGCCCGCCCGGACTGCTCGGCTGCTGGTCAGAAGGGCGGCTCGCCCTCGGCAGGCACCGGGCTGCCGTTGGTGCCGCCGCTGCGGCTGACCTTGTTGACCTTCGCCGTGGCGTAGCGCAGCGAGGCCCCGATCTCCTCCACCTCGAGCTCGACGACGGTGCGCTTCTCGCCGTCCTTGTCGTAGCTGCGCTGCTTCAACCGGCCATGCACGATCACGCGCGCGCCCCGAGTCAGCGACTCGGCGACGTTCTCGGCAGGCTGCCGCCACTGGTTGCACCGCATGAACAAGGCCTCGCCGTCTTTCCACTCCCCGCTCTGCCGGTCGAATATGCGCGGCGTGGATGCCACGGTGAAGTTCACGACCGCCGCCCCGGACGGGGTGAACCTCAGCTCCGGGTCCGCGGTCAGGTTGCCGATGATCGTTACTGTCGTGTCGCCTGCCATCGTGCTTTCTCCTTCGTTTCCGGCCGCTGACCTGCTGTCCTCGGCCTGATAGCGGGGTGCGACGATGGGCACCCCGGTCCTGCTGTCGTTGGCGTGGTCCGGGAACCCGGCCGGGCGGGACACTCATCCATCCCGGCCGGGCACCTTTGCTCAGTCGTTCAGTGATGCCTCGTAGCTCTGCTGCTGCCAGACCGCCTCGGCGCACTGGCTGGAGCACTCCTGGGCGTCTTCGGGCAGACCGTCCAGCGCTCCGCCGCAACCCCGGCACGTCCCAGCCATTCGCGTCACCTCCTCCCCTCCGGTTCAGGCCCGCACCGAGCTCGGGGCCCGGTTGGTCTTCTCGCTGTGCAGGATCACGGCCAGGGCGCGGGCGAGTTCCTGCACCGGACGGCCGCTGGGCACGGTCACCAGGTCCCCGTCGTCGACGGCGGCCGCACCGTCGGCCTCGGCGGTCTCCTCGATCTCGTAGCCGCGCCGCTCGATCTGCTCGGTGAGCGTGTCGCGCAGCAACGCGGCCGGGTTGGGCACTTCGAAGGCCTCGCCCACCACGTCGACGTCCTCGACTCCTTCGGTCTGGCTGATGTCGAACACAGTCACCATGCGGAACCGCACCCGCCCCTCGGCCTCACCGTCGCCGGTCTGCTCGCCACCCTGGGCGGGCGTGGTCTCCCCGGCCTCGGCCTCCTCGTCGGACTCGCCACCCTCGCGACCCTTGGGTGCCACCACGCGCAGCGCCTTCTCGCCCTTGCGCACGCAGCGGCCGCGCTCAAGCCACCCCCGGAAGCTGTCCACGTCGGTGAGGGTCATCCCCCGGGCCTCGACCTGCTTGGTCAGGATCGCCTGATTGCGCAGGCTGTAGCGCAGCACCTTCGGCGACCGGCTGACCGTGATCAGCTGCTCCACCATCGCGGCCACCGCGTCCGGGTCGGCCAGCAGTTCCCGCGCCTGCTCGCGCAGCTGCTTGTCCGCCTGCTCCCGCTCCTGCCGCTGTTCCGGGGTGAAGGTCCGCCGTCCCATGATCGAAACTCCTTGGTTGGTCCTACTGTCGTTGTGTCTCCAGTCTAGCATTTTTAAGGCTTAAGCCTCAAGTTATTTCCCCTGGTTATCCCTGGTTTTTTCATGATCTTTTAAGCTCTTCCCTGGCCTCTCCGAGCGCGCCGGGGGTGCGGGGGCAGCGCCCCCGGCGGGGTGTGGGGCGGGCCCCACGGCCGCCGGCGGCGGCCTCGTTCTTCCGCGTGGGTGAACACGGCTGGGGTCTGGCTGGTAGTGGTCTCTCCTCGCGGCGCGGGCATCGCCCATCCGGCCGGTTCTGCCTGGTCAAGGGTCTGCCGGAGGCCGAGCGTCAGCGAGCCCTTGACCAGGCAGGTTCGGTCGGATGCCCTCCGGGAGCGCCGTGAGGAGAGACCACGAGCCGGAACCGGTGAACCCGCAGCCACCCGGCCGAGGTGGGCCGCCAGCTCGGCGACCCACCGGCCGAGGCGACTACAGCACCTTGGCGACCTGCTGCGCGAGCCACTGCGCCACGTTGGACGAAACGGCGTTCCCGGCCTGCATCGTCTGTTCGCCCACGTTCCCGGTGACGGTGTAGGCGTCGGGGAAGCGCTGGGCGCGCAGCTGCTCGCGGGGCTTGAGCATGCGGTACCGGCAGTCGTTGATGTCGATCGCGCCCTCCTGGACCAGGCCGTGCCCGTCGCGGGTGGCAATCGTCGACAGCGGACGGTCCGGCCGGTGCGCCTTCGAGCCCCTGCGGTACGGGATGACCAGCGAGTGGTGATCGCGGGTGGTCACCGCGCCGAAGGGCTGCTCGCCGACGTTCTTCGCCGCGTGCCGGTCATCGAGGTTGCCGCCGTAGTTCTTGACGTAGAACGTGCCCTCGGCGCCGGGTGGCACCGTCAGGCCGTGGTGGTTTCCGCCTGCCGAGACCGTGGTCAGGGCGTCGTCCACGCTGGTGGCGGTGCCGTTCCTGCGCAGCACGGTGACAAACGGCGGCACGGTCACGGCGTCGTTTTCCCGCGTGGTCCGGGCGGGCATCGGCTCGCGCAGGCCGGTCGGGTCGGTGCGCCAGGTCCCGCCCGAGGGCACCAGGTATCCGGGGCTGGCCAGCCCGTCGCCGATCTTCACCGTCCGCGCGTACAGCGGGGCGGCCGCCGCCGGGTAGGACCGGCCGTCCTCGTCGCTGCCGTGGGTCAGGGTGACCACGGTCGGCTCGGCGAACATCTCCAGCCCCATCCGGATCTTGCGCATGGTGCTGTCGGCCAGCGGCTTCTTCCGGTCCCCGATGCGCTCGCCGAGGTCGTCCCAGTTGATCGCGGCGGCCGCCGGGATCACGTAGGGCTCAACCAGGGCGTGGCGGCACGCCATATTCGGGCACCGGTAGTCGTACTGCTGCCGGTACTTGCCGATCTTGCGGCCCCGGTCCTTGCGCCACGCCTGCAGCGCGCGCACCGGCTGCCCGCACTCGAAACACCACGCCAGCGGCGAGGGCGTCACCTCGGGCAGCGGGATGCCTTCGCGGGTGAACGTCATGTACAGGCGGTCCCTCCATTGTGGAGCGTGCGGGTTCGTCTCGTCGCCGATGTGCGCCGAGCTCGCCGAGGTGAACTGGCAGTTGTAGCCCAGGATCTTCATTCCGTTGACCCACCAGTCGAACAGCTCCCAGTCGGTGGCCACGTCCACCACGTTTTCCACCAGCACCGCGCGGTAGCGGTGTACCTCGGTCGCGCGGATAACGTCCATGAACGTCGCGCGGGTGCGCTCGAACCCAGCCGAGGCGATCGGTCCTTGCGCCAACAGGTCCAGTTGGGCGCGCTGGCGCTTGCGACCGCCCGCCGGGCTGATCTCGGTGCAGATCGGCGAGGCCCACAGCACATCCGTGCTCGGCAGGCGCCGCATGTCGTAGTTGGACACGTCCGCGCACAGGTGCTCCGCGTCGCGGAAGTTCGCCGAGTGCGTCTCGATCGCCCGATCCCAGTGGTTCGCCGCGAGCTTGAGCTCGAACCCGGCGGCCGCCAGACCGATGGACGATCCGCCCGCACCGCAGAAAATATCGGTGAACGTGATGGACAATGGACTCTCCCTCGTTCGCAGGGTGGCCCGGCCGGAAGTGCTGATCCGTGGAAAGTGAGGCACTTCCGGCCGGTGCTGTGTACTCCTCCAGTCTAGCATTTTTGAGGCTTAAGCCTCAAGTCATTTTCCCTGGTCAAGTGGGTATTTTTCATGATCTTTTAGGCTCTCTCCGTCTCTCCGAGCGCGCCGGGGGTTCGGGGGCAGCGCCCCCGGTGGGTCCAGGGCGGGCCCTGGTGGGTTCGGGCGACGCCCGTCGGCCCCTCGGGGGCCGTGCCTGTAACGCGTGTGGTGGTCGGAGTTGGGCCCTGGGCTTGGGGTTCTCTCCTCGCGGCGCACCTGTCAGGGAGCGCGCCGGGTCGGGTGCGGAGGTCGTCCAGGCGGGTGGACCGGCACGCTTTTCGCCGGTTCACCTGGCTGGATGTGCCGCAGTGCCCGGGCCGGTGTGCTCGGCTCCGGCCTGCGCCGCGAGGAGAGAACCCCACCACTCGACTCGACCACCACACCACCACCCACCCCGCTGAGCTCTCGCTCGTCGACGGGTGGCGGTGGTCAGTCGAGCCAGCCGCGGCGTTCGAGGCTCTCGCCCGTGTCCAGGTCGACGTTGTGGACGGTGTAGCCGTTGTCGAACTGGACGTCGGCTCGGCGGCCGCCGAGGATGCCGTGCCCGGTCCGCACGACTTTGCCCTTGTCTCCGGGACGGACGGTGTTGAGCAGGCCGTTGCCCATCGCGCGGGTAGCGCGGACCCGGTCGCCTTCCTGGAGGCGTCGGCTGTCCTCGCTCCACCGGAACGGTGCCTGCTTCGGGGTCGCCGGGTCGGTCGGCGAGCTCGCCGGCGTCGGCTCGGTGCGGCCATCCTGCTGGCGGTCTGCCGAGGGGAGGTACAGGCCTTCGCCGTGGAAGTCCCCGGTGTAGCTCGCCGGGGCCTCACCCGCCGTCGACGGGTCCCCCGGGCGCCACGGTGTGAACTCCTGCCAGGCGTCGCGGTCGTAGTCATCCGCGCCGTCCGCGTCGTAGCCGCCCGCGCTGCCCTCCGGTCGTCCTGGCACGCCGTTCCCCCTCGCTCGATCGGCTGATCATTTCGAGGGTAGCCGAGGAAATCCGCTGGTCAACAGCGGTGAGCGAGGGCTACTGGATCCGGTCGTCGAACTCGCCGGCCTTCACGCCGGCCAGCATGGCGTTCATCTCGGTCTTGTTGAACACGAGCACGGGGGAGCTGTCGCCGAGCTTGGAATCGCGGACGCCCACCCAGCCGGAAACGGTGAAGTTGAACTCGAAGCAGCCGTTCGCGCCGCCGTTGCTGAAGCTCGACTTGTTCCAGCCGGTGGTCATGGCGGCGAGCATGTCGCGGGCCTCGTCGACGCTGGTGTTCATCGGTGTTTTTCCTTTGCTGCCTTGATCAATCCGAGCGTGTTCTCGGGCTTCTCGGCCTGCACCTGCAGGCGCTCGAACACGCGCCGGTAGTGGGTGACCTGGTCGGGGCGCTCGTAGTAGAGCCCGTGCGGGAGGGTGTCGATGTAGGCCGTGCCGGGGTCGCCTTCGAACTCGGCCGGGTAGTCCAGGAGCGCGAACGTCCCTTCCGCGCCGGCGTGCGCGCCCGCTGAGTGGGGCAGGATCTGGATCTCGATGTGCGGCTGCTCGGCCAGCTTGCTCAGCCGGTCCAGCTGCGCGGTCATGACGTCGGGGCCACCGACCTGCCGCAGCAGCGCGTTTTCGTCGAGCACACACCAGATCTGCGGCGGGTCGTCCTGGTCGAGGATGTTCTGGCGGGCTGTCCGGAGCTCGACCGCTTTGGCCAGCTCCTCATCGGTCATCGGCTGCACGCTGGCGCGGTAGAGCGCTTCCGCGTACTCGCGAGTCTGGAAGTAGCCGGGCACCCACAATGCGTCGTAGCTGCTGATCCGCGCGGCCGCCGACTCCAGTCCGAGGTAGAGCTCGAACCACTCGGGCACGGCGTCGGTGAACTCGATCCACCAGTCCCGGCCCCGTTTCGCGCTCCGGATCAGCTCCAGGAAGAACGGGACTCGTTCCGGACGCCGGTACCAGTTGAGCAGAACTTCCAGGTCGGCGGGCGCGGGCAGGTTCCGGCCCGTCTCGATATGGGCGACCACCGTGCTGGCCTTGCCGATGCGTTTCGCGGCCGCCGAGCGGTCGTGACCGGCCTCTTCGCGCAACCGGCGAAGCTCGATGGCGATCCAGCGCTTGAGCGCGGTGGGGCTCGACGCGACCACTGGACCACCACCTCCGGAGTCGTCAACGAACGGTGACAACGGTTCACCCGGATAGGCCATAGATCGAATGTAGACGTTCACAATGTGAAGGTCTACATTCGTACGCGGCTACCAACCGAACCAGTTACACGGTAGCTCCTGGCGGTGCGGTGAGCTTCTCCCCCTCGGGAATCACCACAGGCACGCCGCGCCGTCAGGTCCCCTGGTGCACCGTGTCGCGGGAGTTGGGCGCGTGTTCGACCAGGGCCACTGACTGGCGGCGACCTTGCTTGTGCTCTCCCCTCCCCGGCTGGGCGGGGTCGCCGCCTTCCACGAGGGAAGGGCGGCGCGATGTGGCAGACCCTGATCGGGCTGGCGCCGCTGACGCTGGTCGCGGCGGGCCTGGGCGCCTGGACCGCCGTGGACATCGCCCGGTCGCTGCGCTCCCCACGCGCGGATTCCGGTGGGGGCGGCCGTGGTTGATCCGGCACGCACCCTGCCCATGACCGATGTCGCCGACGGGCTGACTCATGCGCTCACCGACGAAGCATTTGCCGCTGGTCACGGCTGGTACACCGCGGTCTGCGGCGCCGAGGTCTGTCCTACGGTCGCGTCGGCGCCGCTGGGCCCGGCTTGCCCGGAGTGCGTGCGGATCCTCCGGCAGGGCAGGGAACCGGTGTACGTGCAGGTTCCCGCGCCACGGCGCGGCCGGGCGCGGCATCGTCGGCGCGGCCGGCTGCAGCTCGTGCTCGGCCACGTGTCGCGGGGCCGACGGTGACCGGGGTCGGCGCGGTCGACGCGCTGCAGGTGCTGCGCCGCTGCGGATTCGGGGGCCGCCGGATTTTCGGCGACGGAGGCAACACCGTGACGCTGCACTACCGCCGGCAATGGCGCGGTGTCGCCGACGTCGTGCTGGTCTACGCCGAGGACGACGCCGAGGCCTACCGCGCGCACGACGCGCTCGACGAGACCGACCCGTTCGACCTGGCCGCCCGCGGCGACCTGCACGAGGAAGTGCTCGGCACGGTCGTCGACGTCGTCGCCGCGGTGCTGCGCTGGCCCGTCCCCGAGGGGTGGCGTGGCCACTTCTCCCCCTGACCGCCGGGCGGCTTCGCCGCTCACGGCCCTACTGAGCGCTTTCCCGGCATCGGGCCGGGATGGATGGAAAGGAGATCGAAGTGCAGGAGATCGCCCAGGAGCCGGGCGGCTATGAGCCGCCGGCGCTGACCGAGGTCGGCCGGTTCGCCGAGCTGACCAAGGGGCAGTACTCGAGGTCCAAATCGGACGATTCCGATGCGGGCGGGTACTGGGAGTGACCCGGTCCGATGCCTGATCATCGTGGGCGCCGTGGGCGTGGTGGTCTCGACTGGTGGTGTGCGCTGCCGGATGCCGAGGCCGCCGCGCCCGCGGCGTTTCTCGTCCAGGACGCGGCCGAGGTGCTGGCCCGGCACTCGTCGGGGCGGCCGTGGCTGGTGGGTCGACGGCCCGCGCGCGGTGTGCGCGCGGTGGATGTCGAGTCGGGGTGGGTCGCGGTGCTGGGCGACTGTCTGGCGTCCCCAGCGGAGCTCGCCGCGTCCGCGCGCCGTGGTGTGGACCAGATGCTGAGGTTGCCGGGCAGCTTCCACACGGTGGCCACGGGCCCGGCCGGGCTGGTGGCTGCGGGGGACGCGGCCGGGTTCCGGCGGGTGTTCACCGCCGAGTTCGACGGGCTGCAGTTGGCGGCGAGCCACGCCGACGTCGCGCGTCGGCTGATCGGCGCCGAGGTGGACCGGGTGTGGTTGGCCGCCCGGTTGACGAGCCCGGAGATGCCGAGCGTGCTGCGCGAGACCCTGGCCCCGTTCACCGGGGTGCGCCCGGTTGCGGCGGGCTGCTGCGTCGAGCTGTCCGGCCAGTCCCGGCGAGTCCGCCGCTGGTGGGCTCCGCCACCGGCGGACCAGACGCTCCGGGTCGGCGCCGAACGGCTGCGCCACACGCTTACCGAGGCCGTCTCCGGCCGCCTCGACCAGGCCCCCGGCCGGGTCAGTGTGCAGCTTTCGGGTGGGCTGGACTCGGCCACGCTCGCGGTGCTCGCCGAGCGGGCGGGTCCGTTGCTGGTGACGACCGCCGGACGGTCTCGCGTGGATGATGATCTCGGCTGGGCACGCCGCGTGGCCGCGCATCTGCCGGAGTGCGTGCACCGGGTCGTCGACCCGGGCAAGGCCCCGTGCTTTTTCGCCGAGCTGGGCGAGCCGGTGCCGGGGATGGACGAGCCCGCGCCGTTCGCCGCGGCCGCCGCGCGCCAGCGCTACACCGCCGACCTGCTGGCCAAGCAGGACATCGGGCTGCATCTCAACGGGCAGGGCGGCGATGAGGTGCTGCTGCCGACCCTGGCGTACCTGCGGTCCGCGCTCGCGGCCGAGCCGCGCACCGGGTGGCGGCACCTGCGTGGGCACGCCGCCCTCAAAAACATTCCACTGTGGACACTGGCGCGGGCAGTGGTGCGCCGCGAGTCGTATCCGGCGTGGCTGGCCCGGGCCGCGGGCACCCTGGGCACCGAAGCGTCGGCGGCGTGGGCGCTGACGGGATGGGAAGCCCCGCCCCTGCTGCCGCCGTGGGCCACGAGCGAAGCCTGCGAGCTCGTGCGCACGGCGATCACCTCGGCCGCGCCGGCGCCGCTCGACGACGACCCCGCGGTGCACGCGGCGGTGGTGCGGATCCGGGCGTCGGCGTACCGGGCCGCGCTCTATCGCGACGCGATGCAGGCCGCCGAGGTGCCGACGGCGATGCCGTTCTTCGATCGGCCGGTGCTCGAGGCGTGCCTCGCCGTCCGGCCGTGGGAGCGCGTCGACCCGTGGCAACCGAAGCCGCTGCTGCGCGCCGCCTTCGCCGACATCGTGCCCGCACAGTTGCTCGCGCGCCGCACCAAGGGCCACTACAACGCCGACATTCACCACGGCTGGTCCGCCCATCGTGACCGGCTCGCCGGGCTGCTGGACCGGCCGCTGCTGGCCGAGCAGTACGGGCTGATCGACCCCGCGGCGCTGCGCCGGGCCTTGGCCGGGTTCGGCCCGAGCGGGTTGCCGCCCGCGTGGGTCACCGACGTCGTCGCGGTCGAGCGCTGGCTGCGTGACCTCACGCCGCCACCCTCGAGGAGCCTCCGCTGATGCTGCCCATCCGACTTTCCCGCCGCGGCCGTCGGCGCCCGGCCCAGGTGCGGTTGGCCCGCGGGGTGAGCACCGCTGCGGTCGAGGACGGGCTGACGCTGTTCGGCGCGGCCGGCGCCGTCTACCACCTCAATGCCACGGGCACGGCGGTGCTCGCCGCGCTCACCGCCGGCGGGATCGGGCACGCGGTCGACGCGCTGACCGCCCGCTACGGCCTCGATGCCGAGCGGGCCCGCGCCGACGTCACCGCCCTGCTGGGCGAGCTGCGCAACCACGGTCTGGTGAGCGGCCAGTGAGCGCGCCCGTCGTCCTTGCCGAACCGGTCCGTCTCACGCTCGGCGAGCGGGCCGCCGGGCTGTGCGCGGTTGCGGCCGCGCGGGCCCTCCTGGTCGCGGCCCGGGGGCGTCCGCAGCGGATCAGCGTTGTCTTGCATGCGATCCAGCGTGGCGCGGCGCGTCCCGGTGGGTACGAGCGCGCCGCGCGGGCCCGGGCCGTGGTCGAGACCGTCAGCCTGCGGTGCGCTAGTCCGCACGGCTGCCTGCCGCGCTCGATCGCGGTGCTGCTGCTGTGCCGCTGGCGCGGCTACCGGGCGAGCTGGTGCGTCGGGGTGCACTCCCCGCCGGCGAGCTCGCACGCCTGGATCGAGATCACCGGCCGCCCGGTCGGCGAGCCGTTCCCGCCCCGCGACTTCTACGCACCGATCATCACCGTTTAGACAGGAAAGAGGGGAATCCCTGGTGTCCACCACCGCAACCACCGAGCTGGCCGACCGGCTCACCACCTACGCCGCCCGGCTGCGCGCCGACGGCGCGATCCGCACCGACGCGGTCGAGCAGGCGTTCGCCACCGTGCAGCGGCACCGCTGCCTGCAACGGTTCCGCTTCGGGCCCGCCGAGCATGTCCTCGAGGACGCCATGCTCCCCGCCGGCGACGTGCTCGACCTGATCTATGCCGATCACCCGCTGGTGACCCACACCGGACGGGACGGGGACCCGCCCTCGAGCAGCTCGGCGCCCTCGCTGATGGCCCGGATGCTGGAGGAGCTGCACCTGCGGCCGGGCGACCGGGTACTCGAGATCGGCGCTGGCACCGGCTACAACGCCGCGCTGATCGCACACATCACCGGCGCCGAGGTCACCACCGTCGAGGCCGGCGCGGTCGCCGCCGCCGGGGCGTCCGCCTCGATCCGCGCGCTCGGGCTCGACGAACAGGTGCACGTCGTCCACGGCGACGGCTACGCCGGCCACCCCGTCGGCGGGCCCTACGACCGGATCATCGTCACCTGCGGCATCGCCGGTATCCCGCCGCACTGGCTCGACCAGCTCGCCCCCGACGGCCTGATCCTCGCCCCGGTCGCGCACGCCGGGCTGCACCCGATCGTCGCGGCCCGCCGCGTCGACGGCGGCGAGCTTGCCGCGCACGTCGTGCGGTGGGGCGATTTCATGCCCGCCGCCGGGCACCTGCGCCCGGCCGAGCTGTTCGCCCACGACCCGGCCGACCCGGTGCCCGCCGAGGCCGTGCGGGAGGTCGGCGGCATCGGCACCGCCCTGACCACGGCCGAGTACCAGGGCCTGTGGATGTACCTGGGCATTGAGGACAAGCGGATCACCCGGGCCTACCTCGACGGCGATCAGCTCGACCCCCGGCGCGGTGCCTGCGCGCTCGTCCATCCCACCGACGGGGCCGCCTGGATCCACCACGACGGCGCTATCACGCTTGCCGGGCCCCAGCACCTCGCCGGGCGGCTCGTGCGGCTCGCGGCCCACTGGGACGTCCTCGACCGCCCCGCGGCGACTGCCTGGCGGATCGACCTGCGCCACGCCGACACCGGCGGCGCCGGGCTCCTGCTCCCCCGCCGCTGGCACCTCGCCCCCCTCGCGGAGTGACGACCTGGCTGCTATGGACGCTCGGCGGCGTGTTCCTGCTGGTCGCCGGTGTCGCCACCGCATTGACGCTGTACGTGATGCGCGCCCGCAGACAGGCCGTGAGCAACAGGCCGCCGCCGCTCACCTCCGCAGCGCAGGCCCGTATCACCGCGGACCGGATCGACGACGCCAACGTCCGCGCGCGGGCCGTCCGCCCGGAGGTCACTGATCAGCTGTGGCTGCCGTGGCTCGGCGACCGTGATCACCCGGTCACCGGGCACGTGACGGATCCGGGCCGGCGCTTGATGACCGACCTCGACTGATCACGGCAGGCCGTTCACGCGATGGGGAACCGGGCGCCGGTGGCGGTGATGAGGCGCCCGGCGAGGTCGCGGGCCTGGTCACGGTGGTGCTCGCCCGCGTTGCGGCGGCTGAGGAGCTGGTCGACGAGCCGGGCGAGCGGCCAGGTGATGAGTACGCCGTGGCGGGCCAGCAGTAGCCCGACCCGGCGGATTCGGTAGAGGTCGGCGGTGTCCAGCCACGCGTAGAGCAGGATCTGCCAAATCCAGCGGGCCACCCGCTCGGGGTCGCGCAGGCTGATCACGGTCTTGACGTCGATCAGCGTGGCGCCCCGGGCATCGGTCGGTGTGGTGGGGCCGAGTAGGAGGTCTGCGTCGGCCCAGCCGGGCACGATCGTCGGCCCGGCGATCCCGAGGGCCTGCCCCGGGGCCGGGTTCCCGGCCAGGTCACGCATCTCCTTGAGCGCGGCGAGCTGCAGCTGACGGCCGAGGGCGACCAGCTCGGCTACCTGCTCGTCCGGGGCCAGGCCGCGCAGCTGCTCCACGCTCGGACTGCGACCGCTATCGAACAAGCGGGACAGCCGCTCGTCGACGACCCCGCTGCGGTAGGTGTCCTCGCACGCCGAAAGCACCCAGCTGGTCCGTGCCAGACCGGCCTCCGCCCCGGGCGAGCCGAGTTCCCCGGTCCTCGCGTGCGCGGCGAGGTAGGCACGGGCGCGCTCGAGGAGCTCCGTCCACACCTGCCCGGCCGTGCTGGCCTCACCAGTCCCGGTGGTGGGGTCGGCGCCGAGATCCAGCCAGGTGCTGACCGCCGGGCGGATCCCGAGGGCCCGGGCGCGAAACTCCTCGGGCAGGTCCCGGTGGGTCGGGTAGCGCGCGGCCTGCTGGTGGGCCCATCCCCAGCTCACCCACCCGGCCCGGATCATGCCCAGCAGCGCGTAGTACGGCGGCGCGGGCTGCACCAGGTCGGCCAGGCGCTGCCCCCACGCACCGCCGATCTCCGCCCAATGCCGCCCCGACACGTCGCGACTAACCGGCCGCACCGGGGTCACGTCCCGTGTCGCGGCCACGACCTGCTCCACCACCGCCGGCGTGCCCACGAACGTCTCGGCACACCATGCGGCGAGCGGACTGCCGGGATCGCTGAGCTCGCTGGTCAACGACATGCCTGGTCAGCCCCCTGCCGGGTGCTGCGCGAGCTCGTCCAGTGTCGCCTGGACCTCGACGGTCAGCGGCGGGCACTCGCCGCTGTTGTCCTCTTCCATCGACAGCGCGACGGTGCCGCGCCAGCCGCTCGGGTGGTGGTAGCCGATCGCGGACAGCACCCGGTCGGCGAGCGGGTTCGGTGGCATGTCCGCGGTGAACGAGTCGGAATACCACGCGCGCAACCGGCCTGTGCCCTGCGAGGCCGGGCCACTGATGTACGCGCGGACCGCGCGGTAGGTCGAATCGCCGTCCAGCCGGTACCCGTAGGTGATCTGGCCGTCGGGCTGCAGCACCGCGAAATGCGGCTGGTCAGCGCTGGTCATTGGGTCCGGCGCTCCTTCCGTTGTCGCCGAGGTCCTCGACCGCTTCGGCGAGTGACGCGCACGCCGCGTGCCAGGACGCTGAAGCCTGGAGAATCCGGCCGGACCGAAGTGTCGGTGTCCACACCAGACGCACCGGTTCGACCGCCGGGTCAGCCTTGAGCGCGAATTCCGGCGCTACCTCGCCGACCACGTCATCCCCGGCGCGTGCGGTGATACACCGCCGCTCGTGGTCCGGCCACGCGGTGAGTGGGCGTGTTCCCCACGCGGCGCCGCCGCCGCTCATGGCGCTGGTGAACCCTGGCGCGTCATCGGAGGCGAACCAGTCGCGGTAGGGCACCAGGATGTGGGCCTCGGCCATGACCAGCGCGTAGTCCCGCGTTCCGCCGAGACCGGGCCCGCACCACGCGGCGCCGGGCTCGTGGTGGACCAGGTGCCAGCCGGGTGATGTGCGCTGCTCGTCGGCGCCCCGCCGGCTGAGCTTCACGATCTCGTGCAGCTTCCCGCCGTGGCGCGCTTCCCAGCCATCACCGCTTCGCCGCCACGTCAGGATTCCACCGAACCACAAGGCCTTGTCTGCCATCCGTGTCACCTCCAGTCACTCCTGCCGACCGCGCCGGCGTCCGCCCTGGCGCTCTTCCTGTGCGGCATCACCGCTGTGCTGTCGGCCGGCCTCGGCGCGGGCCTGGTCGAGCTGCTGACGCGCCTCGGCAAGCTGGCCGTCGTAGGACGTGCGCAGGTCCGCGATGCGCTGGTCAGCGGCCGTCCGGGCTTCCTCGCGGGCCTCGTCGAGGCGCCGGGCCGCGGCCTGGAGTTCCCGCTCGTGGGCTTGCTGTTCGGCGCGTAGCTGCGCCTGTGTGGCGGCGAGCTCGGCGCGGACGTCGGCGGCCTGCTCGGTGACCTCGGCCAGTTTCCCGCTCAGCTCGCCGACCTCGTCGCGGTGGCGCCGCTCGTCGGCCTCGACACGACTGCGGAGTTCCTCGATCTCCTGGCGCAGACGGTCCCGCTCGGCGCGGGCATCCGTGGCGCTCTGTTCGGCCCGGGCCGCATTCGCCTCGGCCGTGCGAACGCGCTGCTCCGCGTCCTGACGCGTCTGCTCGATGGTGGCCTCGGCCACCCGCACCCGCTCGGTGGCGTCGGCTTCGACGGTGCGGACCCGGGCCTCGGCGGCGGCCTGGTGCTCGGCGATGGCCTGGTCCCGCTCGGCGCGCGCGTCGGTCACCTGCTGCGCGGCTGTCTCCTGCGCCTGCCGGACCTGCTCGGCGGCGGCCGCGCGGGCCTCGGTCACGAGCCGCTCGGCCTCGGCGCGGGCCTGCTCCATCTCCTCCCGTGCGCGTGAGGCGTCCGCCTCCGCGTTCTCGACGCGGCCCTGGTCGAGCTCGGCCTGCTCGCGCTGCTGTTCCTCGGCTGCCTGCACGCGTTCCTCGGCGTCGGCCTCGACCTGCGCCAGGCGCTCGGCCATCTCCTGCGCCGCGCTGGTGGCCTCTTCCTCGCCAACACGCGCCCGCTCTGCGGCAGACCGGGCCTCGCGCTCCCGCTGCTGCGCGGACAGCCTCTCAGTCTTGGCCTGCTCGACCTGTTTGGTCGCGTCGATCTGCACGCTCTCGATCTCGGCGGCACGGGCCTCGTCGTCGCCGAGCAGTGCCACCGTGGATTGCAGCTCCCCCAGCGCGCGGGTAATCACGGCTGATTGGTCGGACAGCGCCTGTTCCACGCGCGTCACCAGGTCCGGCACTGACGTGCGGGCCCAGGACACCGGCCGCTCGTTGCCCTGATCTGCCAGCACCGGGGCGCTTGTGGCAGCGCGCGTGCCCTCGGTTCGCAGCCGGTTGCGCATCCGCATCGACCGCACCGCGGTGTGCGCGGGGTCGCCTCGCTCATCCCGCACCACCTCGCAGTACGCCGGCGGTTTCCCGCCGGTCGCGTTCGCCGGGCGCGGTGCTTCGAAGCAGCCCGGGTACCGGCAGAAGCGTGCCCGCAGCGCGGGCACGTCCTGAACCCAGTCGTGCAGCGCGAACACGTCGGTGGCGCGCTCATCCACCTCGGCGGCCACCTGCGCGGCCGTCTCCTCGGTCAGCGCCCCGACGGTGGTCGCGTGCTCGATCGCGGTCCGCACCCGGGCGCGGGCGTTCTCCAGGCTCGCCGACCCGCTCGCGGCGGCTGGCGGGGTATCTGCGCGGCCCGCGCGGGCGGCGTCCTCGTTCTCGGTCATGCCACCATCATATCATACCTATCAATCGTGTCAAACATATCGTTATGATACGAATGAAACTATGTTACGATACTTCGGTTTTGACTCCGTGAAGCTCGACGCGGAGCGCGCAAAAAAAAAAGGGGGGGCGGCACGCCGATTTGCTCGACATGCCGCCCCCGCTTGGCCGTCCGGCCGACCGTAGGGTGGGTCGGTGGACGGGCCGGATAGGTCCCGGCCCGTCCCCTGATCACCGGACCATCTGGCCGCACTCCGTGCAGTACCAGTGCCCGTCTGCCCCGCGTCGGGCGTACGGGTGGCTCCCGCCGGAGCCCACGCAGCTCAGCAGGCCCAGTAGCCATGCACGCATCGCGTTCACCTCCCCTCGTTCTCGTCGGTGGCGCGCCGCCAGGTCGGCGACGTGCGCAAGGTGTGGGCCGCGACCACGGGCGTGTGTACGAACTCGCCGTTCGGTCGCTGGTAGATCACCCGGTCCCCGGGCAGGACGAACCACGTGCCGCCGGCGATCGGCCGGTCTGCGGACTCCACGTAGCGCTCGGCGCCGGTCAGGTCGGGCTCGTCGGCCATGTCCTCACTCCTCCCTCATCGCATCGGCCACGCTCCGGCTGTCGCGCGCACGCTGGTTTTCGAGCGCGGCGCTCAGTGCGGCCGGGTCGTCGTCGCGCCACTGCAACAGTCCGTCGCTGGTCTGGTGCCAGTCGCCGGCGTGGTCACGGCCGAGCGCGCAGACCGGGGTGGTCGGCGAGTAGCCCAACGGGCTGTGGCAGGTGTGCGCGGCCGCCGGGACCACGCGGACCTGCTGCCAGCCCAGCTCGCGGGCACGCTGGGCCTGTTCCTGCGCCTCGACCCAGGTGTCCGCGCCGGCCGCCAGGGCCTCATCCACGCCGTCCGCTGCGATGCGCTTGCCGTTGATCCCGTACATGGCGTGTTACTCCTTCGGTCCTGCTGTCGTTGTGTCTCCAGTCTAGCATTTTTGAGGCTTAAGCCTCAAGTTATTTCCCCTGGTCAAGGTGGATTTTTCATGATCTTTCAGGCTTTACCCCCGGCCTCTCCGAGCGCGTCGGGGTCTGGGGCAGCGCCCCAGTGGGTCCAGGGCTGGCCCTGGCGGGTTCGGGCAGCGCCCGTCCGGCCCCAGGGCCGGTGTCCTGGGCCAGTGGTGATGCCAGGGCTCGGGTCCCTGGGCTGGTCTCTCCTCGCGGCGCACCCCGAAGGGGCGACCACGCCGGTCGGGGCGCCGCAGGCGCCTGTCCAGGCTCGCCGTCAGGCGACCGCGCAGCGGCTTGGCCTGGACAGGTCTCCCCGACCGGTGTGGTCGGCTCGCCTGCGCCGCGAGGAGAGACCAGGCCCCCACACCCGGCACCACCACCCCACCCATGCCAAGTGAGACGGCCTGACCAGGCGAAACACCTCGGGAGTCCCGGCCGGAGTAGGTGGGTTACCAGCCGCCGCGGTGGCCAGCGGCTGTCGCGGCCGCGCGAAGTTCGACCATTGCCATGTTGCGCTCGTGGCGGCGGGCTTCTTTGAGGTAGCTGATCCAGCTCGACAAGTCCGGGTGAAGCGCGGTCTCGCACCATTGGCTGGCGACTCTGGTGCAGATTCCGGGGAGGGTGTCGCGGAAGCGGTCGCGCACACGCAGGCTGGGTCCGTGCCCGTGGCGTAAGTCCTGAAAGTGCAGTTCGGTGCGCACCTGGTTGAGGGCGTCCTCGTCGACGGTGCCGACGAACTGGGTGTCCATCGCGATGACGACGAAACCAAGCTGATGGGCCATCCAGTAGGTCGTTTCGTGTGCCTTCCGGCACACGAGGACCGGCATGATCGGTTGATCTGGGTGGGCCTGTTGCAGCGCTGTGGCCTTGGACAAGAGCTGGTAAAGCTCGGCGGAGTTCGGGTAGATCCAGCCTCGTAGATTCTTGACCTCGACCAGGACGGTGACCGGTTGACCAGGCAAGTATTGACTGAACGGCACGAGGAAGCCGGCGCTGTCGACGGGGCCGGTCAGGGTGATGCCGAGCAGGCTGCTGACGGGACCGAACTCCGGGTGCGCGGGTTGTAGCGCGCCGGAGGCACGAAGCGCTGCACGCACGGCTTCCTCGCCGGCGGGGCCGACAAGCCCGCTGGGGTTGCGGACCGAGCTTTGCGCCCAACCACGGTAACGGGCGTAGAGCAGCCGTTTGCGGGCGGCCGCTTGGGCGATGGCCGTGGTTCGGCCTCGTTGGTTGGCTGGCTGAATGGTGTCGATCTCGGCACCGCCGCGCGTCGGACCACTGGCTCGGAGCACGTCGCCGGCCCGGGTGAGGTCTCGGAGTGCGCTGGTGACGTGGTGCGGGTTGATGTTCAGTCCGGAGTCGGCGTATCCGGCTTCGCTGAGGCGGGCCTCCAGCTCGAGGACGACGACGGCCTTCTCCGTATCGAGGACCTCGAGGATGCGCTTTTTCGCGCGCTCGACGTACTCGTGCTCCTCCATCGCGCCCAGTATCCAGGGTTTTTCGGTTTCAGCTCATCCCGGCCGCCGTATATAGAAGTTATTGAGGCTCGCCGGGCGTCGGATGTTTGGCTGGGAGCAGCCGCTGGAGACGGGTCATGATGTGCGGCGTTTCCGCTGGTCGTGGCCCTGGCGGTATAAACGCTGGTATATTTTCCACCCACTACAGTCCACAGTGGACATTTGGAGGCAAGTTCATCGCAACCACCTGCTCGCCGACTGTCGGCGTGCGCGGAGTTCGGCGGCCGCGCGTTCCTTTGCGCGCGCGTAGCGCTCCTCGGGCGTAGCGGCGGGAGGCAGCTCCGGCTCGACTGACATCACAGCCGCTGGCGGCGGCTGTTTCGGCTTGCTGGCCCGGGCACGTTCCAGCAGGGACGCGCGCAGTTTCTGGCGCTGCTGTTGGGCTCGCTGCCAGCGGGTCACGGCTTCCGCCCGGTGTTCCGGGCTGGCCGCTTCCGATTTTGGCCGCGGCATCGCCAGCGCGTCGGCCTGGTCCCGCCGTTGGTTGCGGGCCACGGTCTCGACGGCCTGGTCCCGTCGCTGGCGCGCGTATTCCCGCACGTCAGCCGGGGTCAGCAGCCGGGCCCCCTTGGGCAGGATCGCGACGGCGGCCCGACCATGTCGGGCCTGCACCGCCTCGCGGACGGCCCGGTGGTCGGTGAACCCGGGCAGCACCCGGCCGCGGGGCGTCCGCCAGGCCGACAACCGGGTTCGCACCCACCCAGCCGGGTGTATAACAACGTATTCGGCGACGCTCGGGAGTGTCGACCAGCTGGTCGGCCGGTACTCCAGCGCGTGCACGACATCGGCGTTTGTCCACCCAGCGGCCCAGTACGCGCGGCACTCGGCCCGCACGGCTTTCGCGGTCAACCGAGCCAGGATCGGGTGCTCACGGCGCAACTGGGCGGCCGCAGCCAGCATCTGACCAGCACCAACCGGCGCCCGAGACGCGAAATCCACGGTCTGCTTCTCGTCAAAGCGGGCGCGAAGCGCCTCCATCGACCTCTCCGCCGCACGGAAGGCCGCCCAGCTGTGGACAACGCGCCTCGCGCGCGAAGAACCACCTCCAGAGTCCTCATGAGAACAAGAAAAAAACCCAGTTGGGGTCCAGGTTTTGCCCCCAACGCGCTGCCCCTGCGGGATCTCCTCGGCAGTCAGCGGCACCCGCAGGGCGTAGACAGCGGCCCGGTTGCCCTGGACCGCGTCCCGCAACGCCATCGGCCGGAACTGCGGCGTGGAGCCGTGCTCGAGCGTGGCCAGCCAGCCGCGCAACCGCAGCTCCCGCAGCCACGCGGCCATCGTCGACCGGGCCCATTCGGTGACGGCCATCAGCCGGTCCCACGTTGGCCGCGTCTCGAACGTGTCCCAGTCGGCGCGGTACGCCAGCTCCCGTGCCAGCGCGATCAGCCGCTCCCGGGTTGGGCGATTTCGGCGTGACACCAGCTCGTCGGCCTCCAGCCGGCGTAGCCACTCAGCCTGACCAGCAGGATCACGCACCGGCACCGTCTCGACCGGTGCTGGGCCGATCTCCTCGGCGCCCGCCTGGCCACCCAGTGCGGCCCAGCACGGGCCACATACGACACTGCGCAACGGCGTTGGGCGGACCACGCCCGGTGAGCGGCCGCAACTGACGCATACCGGTAGCGGAGCGAGCCGCGGAGTGTCTGCGGCCTGACGGCACCACTCGACCCACGTCAGGGCCAGTTCGTGCTGGTCAGGGTGTGATGTGTGTGGCGCAAGTTCCCCCACCCGCGTGTCGCACGGGGGCAAAGGAGGACTAGGCCGAGTGTCGTGAGCTATGATGACCTCGACTTGGAGAAGACACGACAAAGCCCGGGTGCTCCCCCGTCAAGAGAAGTCCGGCGTCGTGACAACCGAATATGTAATTAGCGGCAAACGCCCTGGTCAGGAGGTGGCACTCCTAACGGGGCGTTTTCGCACGTCTAGGCGCTGAGTTTCATTGCCTCCTGCAGTTCGTACGTCATGCCGAGCCGTTCGGCCATTAACGTGCCGATCCAGTCGGTGAGGGTCATTCCGCAGCGTGCAGCCTCGGCCTCGGCCGCTTCGGCGAGGACGCGCGGCTGTCGCGTGTTCACCTGTCGACGGTCGCCTCTGCTCTTGCGACCGGGCTTTTTGTGCTCCACGGGGCGGCAAGTTATCGAACCTGCTAGCCGGAAGTGGGGAGGCGCGCCGATTCGGTTAGCAGGATTGGTCCACTTTTGAGTGATCATGCTTGGCGGTAGCGGTCGCGGATGGCGTCGACGGGCAGCCGCAGTTCGGTCATCTCGCGGTGTTCCAGGGGGTTGCGGGGGCGCTCGTCCTGGCCGAAGCACACCTGGTTGTCGACCCAGCGGGCCCAGGGCCGCTCTTCGAGCTCGTCGCCGAGCTTGTCGACGCGGCGCATGACCGTGGCGATGGCGTAGGCCAGCGAGCCGGGTCCGCCGCCGGAGTAGCCAAAGGACCATTGCGACTGGACTCGCTCGGGGACACGGGGCAGCGGAGTGATGCGGCCGGCGGGTTCGAGGATGTAGGCGGGCCGGTCGCCGGTCCCGGCGTCGGCGACGATCTCGGCCCCGGCCGGGATGCCCTCGGGGGGTGGCCGCAGTGGCCATTCGGTGGCGTAGCTCTCTGACCCGGGCGAATCACGCTTCCCGGGATCGTGGATCACGAGCGCGCCGCGGGCGTCGTGGCCGTAACGCAGGTCCGGGCCTGCGGAGAGGCCGAGTTCGGCGTGCAGGCGGCGGTAGGCCCGTTCCTGCTTCGGCGGTTGTTCGAGCCACGTCACCGACTGCAGGTAGGCGCGGTCATGCTTGCCGCCGACGAGGAGCCGCAGGGGCACGGTGTCGGGGTGGTTGTTCTTGCGGAACTCGGGGTCGTAGACGCCGAGGTAGAACGAGAGCAGGCCGGTGGCGGTGCTCAACGCGGTAAACAGCGGCGGGTCGTGCCGCCCGGAGTACGGGTCGACCTCCTCGGTCCAGGCCAGCAGCCGCGCCAGCAGGGCGCGCAGTTCGCCGTGCTCGGCCGGGTCTTTCGGGATCACGAACTCGGTCGGGTAGGCGTCGAGTGTGGCCTGTTCGGCCTGGTCAGGGCTGGGAAGCACGAGCCGCGCCGCCCATGTGTCCGGCCAGTACGACGGTGTCCCATCCAGGCGCCGACGGGGCTCGGTGCCGTCGTGGAACCCGCGCCGCTCGTAGGTGAGGCGGTTGCGCACCTCATCAGCCAACAGCCACATCGCCTGTCGGAGGTCGTCGCGCCGGTCGGGGTCGTCGACCGTTGCGGTCGTCCACTGCAAGTGCGTGATGGCCTGCGTGAGCTCGGCGTAATCGAGCGTGTCGGTGAGGGCCTCGATCGCGCGGCGGCGCCGCTGCCATTCCTCGATGATCTCCGGCCGGTACGCCGGGCCCGGATATGCCTCGATCGGGGCGCCGACCAGCCGTTCGACCTCGCCGAGGGTGCTGGGTCGCCGCCAGCGCATCGGCCGCGGCCCGCGGCGCTGCAGCACCCGGAACCAGCGGCGTCGACCGCCGGTCTCGTCGTCGTCGGGTTCGCCGGCGCCGATGATCAGGTGCTGAACCTGCTGGTAGTGGGTGTCGTACTCGAGGTACGGGCGGTACACGAACCACGCGATCGCCTCTGTCGGCGTGTGCAACAGCGCGGCCGCCGCCTGCACGCAGGCGTCGAGATTCCCGCCGACGTCGACGCTGTGGTGCAGGCTGCCGAGCAGGACGACGGTCCGCTCCCCCTCCGTGGCGTCGCCGCGCCACGCGCGTAGGTGCACCGGCCGGAGCCCGGTGAGGGCCTCGACCTCGATCATCTCGTCCCGGATCCGGGTCAAGGGCTGGTCAGCGGCGGTGAGCAGGCTTGCCAGCGGGCTGGTCACCTGCCCGTCGCGCTGCGCCTTGATCGCCGCGATGTCCGCCATCTGCCAGGCGCCGACGCGGGCGCCGAGGTCGACCGGTGGCGGCAGAATTCCCTCGCCGAGTAGCTGTCGCACTCGACTCGGGGACACTCCGAGCATCTCGCCGACCTGGTTGGTCGACAACAACCCTGCGTCCGGCTCCGTCACGGGCCCAAGCCCCTTCCCGCGCTGACGCGCTCCTGTACCGCTGGGCGCCGGTGCGCGAACCAGGAGCGCACCGGCTAACACATACGTTAGCGTCTCGCGGTTGCGGCTGGCAAGCGGACACACTGGGGTTGACCAGGCCCCTCCCAGCCCCCGCAGCGCCGTGCAACAACGACGAAGGTGTCTGCCCGTAGACGGGCAGACACCTTCGCGTGGCTGTATATGTAGTTATACATAATGCATGATTCGTCCTACGGCGACGCGGAAACCTCGCCTCCCTCACCGTCCGGCTCGTCGCTCGCGGGATCAGCCAAGAGGCTCAGCTGGCCGTCGACGGGCTCGTGCAGATCCCGCCGGTTGGTGGCTGCGGTGCGGCCGCGTTCGAGTTCCTGCTGCACGCGGGCGCGGGCCGGCGGACCGGTTCCGGCACAACGGTTGAACCATCGCTGCTGTGCACGTGCGTGGGCATCCATGCCGATACCTCCGACTACCGGGTGGCGCACGGGGTGCACAGCACGCCGGAGGTCGGCGTGCCACACAGCGGACACGTGTTGATCGGCGACTCGTAGCGCGGCAGCGAGACGTGACGCAGAACGCCGACCGCCGCGGCCACGGCCGTGAGATCGCTGTCCGAGTCCTGGTGGACGATCACCGGGTCACCTCCACCAGATCGGTCCTGGCGCGCAGCTCGGCGAGGGTCGCGTGGTGGCGGTTGTCCTCGGTGTGCCAGCTACCACGGCCGTCAGGCACCCAGAGGTGACCAATGTCGTCGCGCAGCCACGTCGAGTTCGACGGCTGGCCAACGCCGACGCAGTCGCCGCTGGCCAGCCACACGCGAGGCTTGTCAAGCACCGTGGGCGCCGCGATCACCGAGCCACCCCCTCAACCGTGACGACCTTGCTGGTCACGGGCGTGTACGGGCGTGCCAGCGCGACCTCGTCAACTTCCTCGACCTGCGGGCGCAGCGTGTCCCAGATGGGATCGCGGTAGGTCTTGCGGCCGAACCAGCTGACATGGATCACCTTGTGGCCGCGCCGCTCAGCCTCGGCATCAACATTGGCGAGCCGCGCCCTGGCAGCTCGCACAGGGTGCAGAAGAGCATGGACAATAGACATGGGTCATCCTTCTCGTTCACGGGGTCGGATGGGTCCGTTTGTCCCGGGTCCGGTGTTGCGAGCACCGGACCCGGGAGCCGTTGTTCTAGCCTCGGAGTCGCATTGGGAGCGGCACCGAGACAGCCAGATCAATGATCCAACCTGACTCAGGTTACATCGGTGATTTATGAGATGCAAGCACCTGAAACGACCTCTGACCTGTATCAGCCAGATAGACGTGTTCACGTCAATACGCCTTCGCGCCTCTACAGCAAGGCGCTAACGCGCCTGTCTGTGAACATTTATTGGCGTTAATACGGTTCGGCGTATTGGCGTGTCGACGTGAATACGTCATGCTGTGCGCGCGCGGCGACGCCTAGGCTGGTCAGCGCGTCGGCGCGTTGGTGTGACCGGCGAGCTGACGCGTAAGGGAGGATTCGTCGATGACAAGACGCACACTGACGCGTGCGCGCGTAGTCGCGGCCGCGATGCAAAAGGGGGGCGTCGGCAAGACGACGACCATCCTCAACCTGGCTCGAGCCGCCGCGACGCGCGGCCTTCGGGTACTTGTGATCGACTTCGACCCGCAGGGCAACACGACAACGTCACTCGCCCTGGAACCGGTGGAGAAGGGTCATCTGACGATCGCTGATGCGATCCTTCCGGACGACGAAGAGCCGGAGCCGCTTCGCGACGTCATCGTGAAGACGATCTGGCCGGGTGTTGACCTCGCGCCGGCCCTCCTGAAGCCGCTGGTGAAAGCCGAACGGCTAGTGACGGCCGCGGATCACGGACGTGAGCAGCGGCTTCAGGTCGCGCTTGAGCCGGCGCTGAGCGACTACGACCTGGTGCTCATCGACAACGCTCCGGCCCTCGGCCTGTTGCTGATGAACGCGCTTGTCGCGGCCGACGAGGTGTTCGCCGTTGCGGAGGCGGACGAGTGGTCATGTGACGGGCTCGCCGAACTCGCCGGGACCGTGGCGATGGCGCAGAAGTACTACAACTCACGTCTGGCCTGGTCAGGCGTACTGATCAGCAGGTGGCGCGGAACCAAGAGCGAGGACTACTGGCTGAACGAGATCAGGACGAAGTTCCGGGTGGCGGAGGTATGGGTCCAGGACAAGATCCCGCTGTGGAACTCGATCAAGACGACGCTGTCAGCTGGCAAGGGACTCGACGAAGCCAAGGAAGCCCGGCTGCGTGTGCTCGCGCGCAGCTTTCGCCGGATCGTCGCCCGCTGGGTTCCCGATGAGGAGCTGACGTTCTAATGGAACCGCCACGGCGCCGGTCGAAGCTCAACTCCGACGACTTGTTTGTCCCACCTGACCAGGGCGAAAGCACCAAGACCGAAGCACGGGAACCCGAGCAAACAGCGGCAGAGGAACCACCCGCTGCTGCGGACGTTGTCCCGCCGGAGCCTGACACTCCCAGCGTTCCGCCGCCGATCCCTCCGCAGCGGCCGACCCCGAAGCGGCGTCGCCGCGGAGCGCCGCCGGCGCCGATCACGCGGAACGCGCGGCGTGTCAACGCCCGTGGGCCGGTCTCCGACCTCGACCTGGTGTCGTTCAACTGCAAGATGACCCGAGGATTGCGCCGAGCGGTGAAGCACTACGCCGCGGACGTCGACGTCGACATCCAGGATGTCGTCGCTGCCGCGCTCGAGGACTACCTCGATGAGCGTGGTGTCCCATTTCCGGGCTCTGACCAGCAGCAGCCAGATTGACGTGTTCACGTCGGCGCGTCGATACGACGCGATTCAGTCTTGCGCTACACCTGACAGGAATATAACCTGAGTCAGGTTGAATGGAGGCTAGATGGTTGAGAGATCAACCGCAGGCGTCGCGAATCGCGCAGAGGAGGCGCTGATCGCGAAGCTGGCCGCGCCCGAACCAGGGGAGCGGTCATGGGAAGCCATCGCACGGATGCGCCGGCTTAGCAAAGTCCTGGACGAGATCGTGCGGCGCGAGACGCCGCGGGCAATCATCGACGCCCGCGCGGCGGACGTCACGACCGACGAGCTGGTCAAGGCCTGGGATGTGACGTCGACCTGGATCTACAAGCTGGTGCCCGCACGGGCGAGGAAGCCGAAGTAAGGAAGTTGCTCCGGGCCAGTGATGCCACACCGGCCCGGAGCGAGTGGACAAGGGAAAGGAACGCTCCACGATGTCCGTAACTCATGATAGGGCCTTGGAGAGCAGCGGAAACGCTGCTCCGTCGCCTCGTCGGTGGCTTCGCCCGATCGGCCGGGACGGTGCCGGTTCGGGCACGCGGTCGATGACGCTGGCGGAGCGTGTGGCCGATGCGGAGTACCGCACGCAGTACCAGGACAGCTCGGCGCTGTACGACGCGATGGACGACGCTGAGATCGACGCGAAGATCGCGGCGCACCGGGAGATCCGTGCGCGGCGGCTGGCCGAGGAGCTCCGCAACGATCGGGCGGAGATCGCCGCGGCGGAGAAGGCGGGGGAGCGGTCTCGCCGGATCGCGGCTGAGGACGCCGCCGCCGAGGACGAGCAGCGCGCGGCCGCCGCGGAACAAGCCCGGTGGCGTCGTACGGCCGCAACTACGGCGGAGCGGCTGACCAGCAAGGACGCGCGGCTGGCGGAGCTGGCGCGGCTGCTGGTCGTCGGCCGGAAGATCCTGCTGTGGCTGCTGCCGGTCGGCATGCTTTGGAGCGGGCTCAACGTGCAGCGCAACCTCGTGCCGGACGGCAATATGGCCAACCCGCTGTACTGGGTTTCATTCGGCGTCGAGGCCCTGATCTCCGGCGCGCTGATCTTCCTCATGCTGACGTCCGCGGCGCTCGCCCGCTCAGGTCAGGTCCCGGGCCCGGACGCCAGCTGGTGGCAGCGGTCTTCGCGCTACATGGCTGAGGGCGGCCTGGTTGTGGCGTCGGTGCTGCTGAACACCGCAACACCGTTCCTGGCCGGGCACAGGTTGCTGGCGCTCGAGTTCGCGGTGCCGAGCTTGGCGGTGGGGCTGCTGGTGTGGGTCTACAACCACATGACCGACCGGCTGTCGGCGGCAATCGTGGCGCTGAGCGCGCCGGCGCCAACGATCGTGCTGGACGAGGCAGGGGTGGCGGTGCTCGGCCACGCTGAGCGCGGGTTCACCTTGATGGCTGAGGGTGTCCTGCAGCCCTCGACGGCCCAGGACGGGGAAGGGGTGCCCGCGGGCGGGCAGCTCGCGCGGCACCTGCAGCTGTCTAAGCCGATCGCGAACCAGGTCCGCGACATGATGAAGACGATCGCCCGCGGCGACGCGAAGATCGTGATCCCGGTCGTTGACCAGGAGAAACGGCCACGCATGTCGGTGGTGGGGGGTACGGTCCAGTAATGCGCGGTGCTCTCCGGCGTCGAACGGCTCCGGAGAGTGCCGGGTCGTACTGGATGTAAGGCCCGCCCGGGACAGCACCTGGTCCGTGCCGCCCCGGGCAGTCACCACGAGGAGAAGAGGACTCCTACATGGCTTCCACCAAGTCTCGCAGCCCACGGAAGGGCGACGTCAAGACGGGCCTTGTCGGCGCCGGCGCTCTGGCGGGGTTCGTGGCCCTGGACCAGGTGAAACTGGACGGGCAGGACTCGATCTACACCGGCATCTCGGCAACGGCGCACGCCACGTTCGAACTCGGCGCGACCGCGGGCGGGCTGACACTGGCGGCCTCGATCGCCCTGTGGAAGTGGCACGGCTCCCGCTCCTACCTGCGGCGCAAGATCTTCCACGCCGAGGGCTGGGCCGGCATGCACGACTACAACGACCACCTCAGCGCGGCCGTGATCATGGACAACAAGACCCGCAACGGCAACAAGGGCCTCGGTGCTCTGGTCCGGCCGTCCCTGGTTAACCGGGCCGACCGCAACGGCTACAAGCGCCGCCCCACCGACTACGGTGTCCGGCTCGGCAAGATCCAGACCGGCGACAACGTCCGCGTCCGCGGCCGGACCGCCTGGAACACGTTCGAGCGGTCGTGCCTGGTCATCGGCCCGCCCGGCGCGGGCAAGACGGCCCAGCTGATCCACTGGGTGATTGACGCGCCCGGCGCGGTGCTGACCGCCACCACGAAGACCGACGTGTACGAGCACACCCACGAGATCCGGGCGCTGCGGGGCCCGATGCTGCTGTTCAACCCGCAGGGTCTCGGCGGCCTCGCCTCCACCTTCGCGTGGGACCCGGTGGTCGGCTGCGAGCACTACAAGGTCGCCACTGCCCGCGCTCGGGCCCTCGTGCACGGCACGAAGGCCATCACCGCGATGCAGGAAGCAAGCTGGGGCGAGAAGTGCGTGGAGATCCTGTCCAAGTACCTGATGGCGGCTCGGCTCGCCGGGGGAGACCTGTCGACCGTGGCCTATTGGCTCTCGGACGCGAACAACGAGCAGCCGCTGACCGTGCTACGCGACGAGCGATGGGCGCAGTACGTGCCGGCGGGCTGGGCAAACAGCCTGCAGGCCGAGATGCGCAGCGCCGCGGACCGGATGAAGGGCTCCATCTGGAGCCTCGCGCAGTCGGCCGTCGCGTTCATGTCCGACCCGGCCGTCGCGAAGGCCTGCGCGAAGGGCGGCGGCGAGAACTTCGACATTCACGAGTTCATCCGTAACCGCGGCACGCTCTACCTGGTCGGCTCCGACGCCGACGACATGATCGCGCCGCTCCTGTCTGCGCTGACGAACTACATCTACGACACGGCCACAGAGATGGCCGCAGTGTCGCCGCACGGTCGGCTCGACCCACCGTTCGACATGATCCTCGACGAGGTCGCCAAGATCACCCCGGTGGACCTGCCCGGCTGGGGTGCTACCGCCCGGTCCGCCGGGATCTGGCTGTGCGCCGCGGTGCAGACGTTTGACCAGCTGCGCGACCGCTGGGGCACGATCGGCGCGGGCACCATCGAAACCGTGTTCGGCACGCTGATGGTGCTGGCCGGGATCAAGAACGACGAAGACCTCACCAAGATCTCCAACCTGGTCGGGTTCCGCGATGAGGACGTGATCACCGAAGGGGAATCGCAGCACCAGTCCGGCATCTCCCGCACGGCGAACACGACACCGCGGGAGAAACGGATCATGCCGCAAGCGCAGATCCGCATGCTGCCGCAGCAGATGGCGCTGGTCATCACCGGCGGCGCGAACGCCTTCGTGGTGAAGTACGAGAAGGGTCAGATCCGAGCCACCCGGATGCGCAACCGGATCCACAAGGGCCGTGATCCCGAACGCGGATACTGCGACTCCAACCAGCTCTACGGGCAGCAGCCCGCACCGGCCGCGCAGCAGGAGTATGCGGCGTGACCAGCCCCGATCCGCTCACCGACCTGACCCTGGAATTCCGCGAGGTCACCGGCAAACACGAGGGCTGGCTGCAGGAGCACGGGCAGCTGCTGTCCGAGCTCGTGCCCAATCACGAGCTGCTGACCTGGCTGGTCGCCGAGATGCGCGAGCACGTCAACGTGCTGCTCGCCGAAATCCCCCCGGAGGTCAAGTACCCGCCGATCAACTGGGCCACCACGCTGGCGGAGGACGCCGAAAAGATCTGGGACGACCTCGGCCAGTGGGTGCGCGACATCCTGGTCGCGCGGTTCCACCCGAGTCGCCGCGAACTGCCGGACTGCTGGCCGCTGCACGTCGGCGCGGTGGAGAACCTGCTGTGGCTAAAACGCTGGTGGCACCTGATGTTCGCCCCACGGGCGAACCAGAGCCTCGCGGCCGAGTGGTACACCCGCTGGCGCGCCGACGCGATGCGCGAGCTGGGCGAGGCCATCGAGCGGGAAGCGACGACCTCGCGGGCGGAAAAGTGCAGCGTCGGCATGCACCTCGGCCGCCCGCTGCCCGGCACCAAGGTCGCGGAGGCCGCGCCACCGTCGCACCTGCAGCCACCAGCCATGACCGCCGTCGGCGCGGGCCGCGGCGGCTACGGCGGTGCACTCCCGCCCGGCGTGGACCCGAACGCGCCCGGTGCCCAGGCGTGGAGCCAGATGCCCACGCCGACCGGTCAGGTCAAGGTCGACGAACCGGCGAACGACCTCGCCGCCGCGGAGAACTGGTGGCCCCAGCTCGAGCAGGCCCGCACCGCCGACCTCGCCGAACGCCGCGCCCGTGAAAAGGCCGCAGCCGACGCCAAAAACGCGAACAAGGCGGCCGCATCCGAACGCCTCGCCCAGCGCTACCGCGACGACGTCGGCGCACCACCCAGCCCCTGACCAGGAGACATCCACCCTTCACGCGTGGGCCCCGCCGTCCAACCAGGACAGCGGGGCCCACTCATCTTCGCACCGCTGACCGTGCGACAACGACCGTTTTCGCATCCTTCGCGGCGCCGACCAGACCCGGGCGCGCGGCGCAGGTGGTCGGGAGTGACGGTGCCCGGCCTTATCCTGGGTCTCATGCCGGTCACGTTCAGCGAGCACGCCTTCGACCCGGACGACCCCGATGGGCCGTTCCGTCGCCTCGCGACCCCAGCCGGTGCCAGCCCATCCGCTGCGGTCGACGTCGAGTCGCCCTGGGTCGAGCCGGACTACTCGGCAATCCCGGATGACGCTCATATCCCCTCGGACGAGGATGAGCGGTATCTCGTGTGGCCTGGTCCGCCGATGGTCATGCCCGGCGATCTGCTGCCGGACGGCACTGCGCCGACCCGCGACCTGATCGAGAACGCGTACCGGATCCAGCACGTCCGCTACGCCCGCGACGACGACGCCGATTACATCTACGGCGAGTATCGACGCCAGCAGCACCACTTACGTACCCGCCTCGGGATTCCCTTGGCCGGGCGGGAATGGCGGGACGGTAAGGCGCAGGTAATCGACCCACCGGGGGCGCTGGAGCGGATCAAGGAGTTGCACGCTGCTGAGCGTCGGCGCCGCGCGGCGGATCGTTAGCGCGGTAGGGCTTCCCTGCCGGTGTCGCGGGTGTGCGCGGCAGTGGCGGCTTCATGTTCGCGGGCGCGTTCGGCCTGGCGCTGGGTGTCGCGGTCTTCGCGCTGCCGTTCCTGGCGGCGCCGCTCGGCCTCGGCGTCGGCGGCCTGCTTCTCGGCCCGCTCCGTGGCCAGGTCGCGGGCGCTGGCGGTCTTGTCGACCAGCTCGACGCGGGTCTCGGCCTGGCGGACGGTCATGTCGGCGTCCGGGCGGACCTGACCAGCGCTGATCCGCTCGGCCGGGGTCGGTTCGGGCTCGATCAGCGACAGCTGGTTCGGGTCCTCGTGCGCCTCCGGCTGCGGGTACTGGTCGTCATGCTCGGCGAGCTCGTCGAGCTTGTACTCGGTGCCGTAGTCGCCCCGCTGATGCTCCGGCCTGGTCTTCTCGCCCGCCGCCTCGTTGACGTCGTCGCGCTGCAGCGCGGCGCCGGCGGGCTCGTCCTCGCGTGGGGTCTCGTCGGCGGCCGCTGTCGGCTCCTCGTCGTGCTTGGCCTCGCCGGATTCAGCCTGGTCACGGGCCTGGTCGATGTCCTGTTCGGGCTCGTCGCCCTCCGGCTCAAGCGGCAGCGGGATCTCGGTCTCGTCGTCGAGCACGACTTCGGCGACCGGCTCCGCTGCAGGCTGCTCCTGCTCGCCGTCGCCCTCCAGCGCCTGCTCGTGGCCCTCCGCTTCCGGCTCCGACTCGGCGGCACTGCCAAACGGGTCGTCGTCGGACTCGGGCTCGTCGAGCTCCGGTTCGAGCGGCAGCATGTAGCCGTCGTCCAGTCGC
>Ga0081455_10000559_pt1 | contig 48458 bp, 46 predicted proteins | sample TabmetS3T2R1_FD_70207 | JGI IMG/M metagenome (GOLD analysis project Ga0081455, IMG submission 70207) | Tabebuia heterophylla rhizosphere microbial communities from the University of Puerto Rico - S3T2R1 | ecosystem: Host-associated > Plants > Roots > Rhizosphere ...
TGAGCCGATCCCGAAAGGGCAGATCATTAAACATGGCCTTTACCAGGGCCTGGCAATCGTCGAACGTGCCCTCGATCGCCAGCGCATTGACGTTGGCCTCTGGCGCCGTCGTCATCATACGCCGCTGCACCTCGGAGATGCGGCCGCGCGGGAACAACACCACGAGGGTGACGTGCGGCAGGCCGCGAAAGGCTTCGATGGCCGCTCCGCCCGTATCGCCTGAGGTCGCCGCGAGGATGGTCACGCGCTGACCGCGCCGGGCCAACACATGGTCCATCAGGCGTGCCAGCAGCTGCATGGCCACATCCTTGAAGGCCAGCGTCGGCCCGTGGAACAGCTCCAAGACCCAAAGGCTACGATCGATCTGACGCAACGGCGTGACGGCCGGGTGGGAAAAACGCTGATAGGCCTCGCGCGTCAGGGTGATGAGCTCCTGGCGCGTAAGTTCACCAGCAACGAAGGGCTCGAGCAGCGTAGCGGCCACCGCGGCGAAGGGCATACCGGCAAAAGCCCCGATTTTTTCCGGCGCAAGGCTGGGCCAGCTGACCGGCATATAGAGGCCCCCGTCCCGCGCCAGTCCGCCCAAGAGCACATCGTTAAATCCCAGTCTGGGCGCCTCGCCTCGGGTTGAAATGTATTGCAATGCCCTGCTCACTGGGTTGTCGCGGCCATGACCCCGAATGCTATGCCGTCGGCGCGGCGCTTAACAAGGAGCGACTAATCTTAAGGGCCGCTCGGGGTTTCATCCCTTGTTTTTGGCCGCACCAAGGCGCAGCCGATGGCGCGCGAAGGCAAAATAAACGGCGATCAGCGCCAACGCGAGGGCGAACCAGGTGAGCGCGTACTGCAGATGCCGGTTGGGCAGGTCGAGGCGCGTGACCCCGCCCCGCGGCAAGCCCCCCGGCGGCGGCGGCGAGGCATCGACTTCCAGCCGGAAAGGGAGGGTTTCCGGCGCCGGGGCCGGGAAGGCGGACCCCGTCATATCGGCGAGGTCGGGCCAGTACCAAAGGTTGCGCGCTTGCTCGTTGTGGGGGGTGAACAATCCCGGGGGGGCGGTGAGGCGGATCAAGCCCTTGACCTCCGTTTCGCCGGCGGATTGGCCCGGCGCGTGCTGGTCGGCGTGCTTGTGGGCATCGTCGACCCAGCCGCGGTTGACCCACAGGATACGGCCGGGGGCGACCTCCAGCGGCGTGTAGACATGCCAGCCAAGGCCGCCGGGCTGCGGCGCGTAGAGGTAGCGTTCCTTGTCGTGGTGAAATCGACCCCTTACGGAAGCGTGGAGGTATTCCACATCCCCATCCGCCTGCCACCGGCGCTCGACGGTGGAGAGCTCAATGGGCGCGGCGCCGACCCTGTTCGCCAGCCGCGCCAGCAAGGCCTCCTTCCAGGCCAGGCGCTCGAGCTGCCAGACGCCAAGGCCGGTCAAGCCCGCCAGCGCCAAGAGGCCGAACACCGTTACCCCGAGCAATCGGGCTTGTCGCAGCCGCTGCCACATGGCGCCCATCTCAGCGGGGCGTGAAGCGCGCCTGCTCAGCCCGGTGCTTGTACTGCAGGGCAATCAGCGTCGCCTTGAGCACGCGCAGCAGGACGAAGGCCAGGAGCGGGGTGATGAGACCCCAGAGCACAACGTGGACCCAGACCGGCGCTCCCAACTTAAATTCGACGAAGAGGGCGCCGCCCAGCACCAAAAAGCCAAGAATGAATATGGCAAACACGGCCGGGCCATCGCCGGCGTCGGCAAAGGCAAAGCTCAGGCCGCAGCGCCCACAGCCCGCGCGCAAGCCGAGACCCGCGCCAAACAAGGCACCCTTGCCACAGCGCGGGCAGCGGCCTTTGAAGCCGCACACAAAAGGGGATGCCACTTCGGGCATGCGGAGTTTGCCTCCTTGCGCCTGGGGTGGCGCCACCGAGGCGATCCACCCTGCGGTCGGCGAGGGCTGATGGCCGCTAATGGGCCAGCGGCGTGCCCGCGCCCCAGACATAGATACACAAGAACAGGAAGAGCCAGACCACGTCGACGAAGTGCCAATACCAGGCGGCAGCCTCAAAGCCAAAGTGCTGTTTGGGGGAAAAATGCCCGGCCATGGCGCGAAACAGGCACACGATCAGAAACATTGTGCCAATTAAGACGTGGGCGCCGTGGAAGCCCGTGGCCATGAAGAAGGTCGAGCCGTAGATGTGTCCGGCATACTTGAAGCCCGCATGGGCATATTCGTAGGCCTGGCACGCGGTAAACAGGACGCCGAGGATAATCGTGAGCAAGAGGCCCCACTTCAATCCGCGGCGGTCGTTTTGTAACAGCGCGTGGTGGGCCCAGGTCACGGTGGTCCCCGAGGTGAGCAAGATCAGCGTATTGACGAGGGGGAGCCCCCAGGGATCGAAGGTCCCATGGAACAAGTTGCCATCGGGCTTGGGCGGCCAGTGCCCGCCGGTCAGCGCATTGCGCTCCACCATGCCGATCACCTCCTTGCCCGTCTCCACCGCCCCATCGGGCGTGGTGATATCGAGCGGGTAGACGGCGCCGGGAAACAGCGCGACATCAAAATAGGCCCAGAACCAGGCGACGAAGAACATCACCTCCGAGGCAATGAACATGATCATGCCGTAGCGCAGATGCAGCTGCACCACGGGCGTGTGGTCGCCGCCGTGGGCCTCGCGAATCACATCGCGCCACCAGACCCACATCGTGAACATGAGGCCCATGATGCCGGCTGCGAACACGTAGGGCCCCTTGACGCCGAACAGGCCCTCCCCGCCGCCCATGGAGCGCATCCAGATGATGAGCCCCACCGCCGTGACAAAGCCGGCGGTTGCCCCGACCGCCGGCCAGGGGCTCGGGTTGACGAGGTGATAGTCATGATGCTTCGCGTGCGTGTCGGCCATCTCTCGTTCAACTCCCTAACCCTTGCGCGGCGTCGCCCGGGTGTTTCCATCTCACTCTTCAAGCCTTAGCCCGCACTCCCCCGCGCGCCCGCGCGCTCACCGCGCGGCGGGCCGCCGGCTGGTGCGTCGCCCGCTTTACCGGCGACCCCCGCCTTGGCCTCAAGGGGATAGAACGTATAGGACAGCACAATCAGCGAAATTGACCGGCCATCCCGATCCGAGACGATCTCGGGATCTATAAAGAAGCTCACCGGCATGTCGACGGACTGGCCGGGCTCCAGGACCTGCTCCGTAAAGCAGAAGCACTGGATCTTGTTGAAAAAGCCGCCCGCCGGCTCGGGCGTTACGTTGAAGGTCGCCATGCCCGTCACGGCGCGATCGGAGAGGTTGGTCGCGCGATAGAACGCCAGGGCATTTTCGCCAATCTTGACGTCCAGCGTCGCCTGCATCGGCGCGAAGCGCCAGGGCATGCCCGGCGTGACATTGGCGTCGAAGCGGACCGTGATGGTCTTGTCGATACTGGCATCGGAGGGCTGGGCGGCACGCTGTGGCGTGCCCGCGAACCCGGTCGATTCGCAGAACAGCCGATAAAGCGGCACCGCGGCAAAGGCTGCAGCGACCATGACAACCACGAGGGCGCCGCAGCACATGGCGACCATGCGATGTCGGGGGTCCTTGGGGCCCGGGCGTTGCGGATGTGCCATGCGCGTCAACCTAGCAGGCGTGCCTTCAGAGCGGCCGGTTCAAGACGTTGCCACCCAGCCGCGCGATGGTGGCGACATAAAACAAGACGACAAGCGCCGCCAACGCCAACGCGATCGCAACCGATCTCGTCTTGCGCCGTCGTTCCCATTCCCGTTGCTCCTCATCGCTCACGCGGGCGAAACTCCCGACAGGCTCAAATAGCGAGTGGTCGCCGCCTCCAGCAACAGCACCGCAAAGAGCACGAACAAGTAGACGATCGAAAAGGCAAACAGGCGCCGCGCCGCGCGCTCGGCGGCGCGCCCATCGCGCACCCCGTTGAGCGCGAGCGCGCGCGCAAGAAGAATGCCACCAGCGATGATGGCGGTGAGCGCATAGGCGGGGCCGCCCAGGTTGCAAAGGGCCGGCAGGAAGGCGACCATCACCAGGAGCGCGGAGTAGATCACGATCTGCTTGCGCGTTTCCTCAGCGCCAGCCACCACCGGCAACATCGGCACCCCCGCGCGTTCATAGTCGCGGGCGCGATAGAGCGCCAGCGCCCAGAAGTGCGGCGGGGTCCACATAAAGATGATCAAAAACAAGACGATGCTCTCAAGGCTGACGCCGCCGGTGGCGGCCGCCCAGCCGATCATGGGGGGAAAGGCACCGGCCGCCCCGCCGATGACGATGTTGTGCGGCGTGCGGCGCTTGAGCCAAATCGTATAGACGAACAGATAAAAGCCGATGGTGAGCGCCAACAGGGCCGCAGCGACCCAGTTCACGACGAGCCCCAGCGTCGTGACCGAGCCGATCGACAGGATCACCCCGAAGGTGAGCGCTTCTTCGCGGCTGACCGCCCCGCGCGGAATGGGCCGGCCCACGGTGCGCTGCATGCGTGCATCGATGTCGGCGTCGTACCACATGTTGAGCGCGCCCGAGGCACCCGCCCCGACGGCGATGCAGAGGATCGCGATGCTGGCAAGCACGGGGTTGAGCTGGCCGGGCGCCAGCACCAGCCCGGTGAAGGCCGTGAAGACGACCAACGACATCACGCGCGGTTTCATGAGCTGAATGAAATCCGCGACGCTGGCTCCGACCAGGTTCGCCGGCCGGCTGCCGTTCAAGGGGATGCCTAGTTCGGCCATGTCGGTATGGTCGGATCTAACCTCAAAAATGCCTCAGTGGTGCACGCTTTGCTGAAAGCTTGGCAAGCGCTCGTAGGAGTGGAATGCGGGCGGCGACGGCAGCGTCCACTCCAGCGTGGTGGCCCCTTGGCCCCAAGGATTGTTGGCCGCCTTCACCTTGGCGACGAAGTAGGCGTAGAGCATGGCCACGACGAACAAGAGCGTGCCCGTGGCGGTGATATAGGACCCGACCGAGGACCACCAGTTCCAGTAGGCGAACGCGTCGGGATAGTCGGCGTAGCGCCGAGGCATGCCGGCCAGGCCGAGAAAATGCTGTGGGAAGAACAGCACGTTCGCGCCGATGAAGGTCAGCCAGAAGTGCAGTTTGCCGAGCGCCTCGTTGTACATGTAGCCCGTCATCTTCGGGAACCAGTAGTACCAGCCGGCAAAGATCGTGAACACGGCGCCAAGCGACAGCACGTAATGGAAGTGCGCCACCACGTAATAGGTATCGTGCAACGCACGATCGATGCCGGCGTTGGCGAGCATGATGCCGGTGACCCCGCCCAGCGTGAACAGGAAGATAAAGCCGAGCGCCCATAGCATGGGTACACGGAATTGGATCGAACCGCCCCACATGGTGGCGATCCAGGAGAAGATCTTCACCCCCGTCGGCACCGCGATCACCATGGTGGCGAACACGAAATAGGCCTGCGCGTCGACGCCCATGCCCGCAACGAACATGTGGTGTGCCCAAACAATGAAGCCGATGAAGCCGATTGCCACCATGGCATAGGCCATGCCGAGGTAGCCGAACACGGGCTTGCGCGAAAAGGTCGAAACGACGTGGCTGACCATGCCGAAGCCGGGCAGGATCAGAATATAGACTTCCGGGTGCCCGAAGAACCAGAACAGGTGCTGGTAGAGCAGGGGATCGCCGCCACCCGCGGCGTTGAAGAAGGTTGTGCCGAAATTGCGGTCGGTCAGCAGCATGGTAATGGCGCCGGCGAGCACCGGCAGCGACAGCAACAGCAGGAAGGCCGTCACCAGCACGCTCCACACGAACAAGGGCATCTTGTGCAGGGTCATGCCCGGCGCCCGCATGTTGAAGATCGTGGTGATGAAATTGATGGCGCCCAGAATGGAGGAGGCGCCCGCCAGGTGCAGCGAGAGAATTGCGAAGTCCACGGACGGGCCGGGGTGCCCGCTGGTGGAGAGCGGCGCATAGACGGTCCAACCTGCGCCAACGCCATCCATGCCCGGCGGCCCTTCAACGAACATCGATAAAAGCAGCAGCGAGAAGGAGGCGGGCAACAGCCAGAACGAGATATTGTTCATGCGCGGAAAGGCCATATCCGGCGCGCCGATCATCAGGGGCACGAACCAGTTGCCAAAACCGCCGATCATCGCCGGCATCACCATGAAGAACACCATGATGAGGCCGTGTCCGGTCACGAACACGTTGAAGGTGTGGCCATTGGCGAAATATTGCAGGGTGGGCTCCTGCAGCTCCATGCGCATACCGACCGACAAGAACCCGCCCACCAGTCCGCCCATGATGGCGAACAGGAGGTACATCGTGCCGATGTCCTTGTGGTTGGTGGAATTGAGCCAGCGCCCAATCCCGTAGGGGGTGTGGGCGTGGTCATGGCCGTGATCTGCGTGCACCGCCGACTTCTCTGCCATTCGAGCACCTTCGTCTTCAATTGCGTGCCGCGCCAAGCGGCACTTGCCGGACCCTGCGGGCCCTTCAGTCTATCGCGCTTCCGCCGTGCGCCGGGTCTGAGCCAGTTCGTTGGCCGCGTTGCGAATGATCTCCTTGGCGCGTTTGCGGTCTCGCGCCTTCAATGCCGCCGCCCAATCGGTGAACACCTTATCCTTCACCACGCGCACGGCGATGGGCATGAAGGCATGATCTTTGCCGCACAACTCCGAACATTGTCCGAAGTATAGCCCTTCTTGCGTCGCCTTGAACCAGGTTGCCGTGATGCGACCGGGCACCGCATCGGTCTTGGAGCCGAAGGACGGGATGGTCCAGGAGTGGATCACGTCCGTGGAGGTCACGAGCACATGCACGACCTTGTTGACGGGGACGAGGATTTCATTGTCGACCGCCAGATTGCGCGGCACCTGATCGGCCGGCATGCCCTGCTTGATGGCTTCCTCGCGTTCGCCATCCTGCAGCATCACTGAATCGACGCTGATGCCTTGGTCGGGGTACTCGTGTGTCCAGTTCCAGGTATGGCCGACCGCCTTGATGGTCAGGTCCGGCGGTGGATAGGTGTATTGGTCGAACAGCAGCTTGAAGGAGGGGATCGCAATTGCGACCAGAATAAAAACCGGGATGACCGTCCAGAGCACTTCCACCGTGGTGTTGTGCGTGGTGCGCGAGGGTGTTGGGTTGCGCTTCTCGCTGAACCGCCACATGACGTAGATCAAGAGCAACAGCACAAACGCCGAAATAGCGATGATGATGAAGTTGACGTAGTCGTGCACCCGGTGGATCTGCGCGGCGATCGGTGTGACGGCCTCCTGGAAACCGATTTGCTTGGGCGAGGGCTGGCCGGAGCCGGCGAGCGTTGGAGCGGCCAAGAGAACGCCGGCCATGGCGGTGCCAAGACCTGCAAGGAGGCCGCCCCTCGGGCTCCGCATTGTCATCGTTTTGCTCCCAGTCCTGGACCCGGCGACGCCACCCGGTTCGGTCGACGTTGCGCCACGTGAAAGCCCGCCTGCCACCCCGACCAGCGCCACGTCCCATGGCTGGCCCCCCGACATGCTGGCGGCGTGTGCGTCGACTCGGCGCGAGGGTCTTTACTCATCGCCACCAAGCATAAGGGCAGACTAGGACTCAAGGGCACCCGCTGCGGCATTTCTACGCGTGAGATTTGCGCCTCCTCCTCGGCGCGCGGCCGCGGCTCTTTGAGTCGCATTTTGGCCGGATTCATTGGCCAAATCAAAAGATGTCGCACTGCGGCCCTGAAAAAAGTGCCGCCGTCACCGCCGCCGCTGCACTACCGACCCCGCCCGGATTGGTCCTGCAAATCCCTTCAAGCCAGTGAGGAATTCGAGTTTGCTGCGCCAATCCCTTCGAGCATCCGGGACGGTCGCTCAGGGGCGCCGCCTGCGCCTGGCCGCCGGCCTTGCGTTTGCCGCCGTCCTCTTGAGCGCGCCGGTGCGCGCGCAGGCACCCCCGACGCCCGAAGGCGGCACCATCAAGGCGCAGCATGGCGATTGGCAGATCGTCTGCAAACCGCCACCGCCCGGGGCGAAGAACGAGACCTGCGCGATGGTGCAGAGCGTCACCGCGGAAGATCGCAGCAATGTCGGTCTCACGGTCTACGTGCAGCGCTTCTCGGACGGCAAGCGCGTGCTGCGCGTGTTTGCGCCGCTCGGGGTGTTGCTGCCGCCCGGGCTCGGCCTCAAGATCGACGACAAGGATGTGGGCCATGCCCCATTTGTGCGCTGTCATTCCTTCGCCTGCTATGCGCAGGTGGTCCTGGAAGATCAACTGATTGAGCAGCTGAAAAGCGGCAAGACGGCCGTCTTTATCATCTTCCAGACCGAGGAAGCCGGCATCGGCATTCCGATTTCGCTTGCCGGGTTCAACCAGGCGCTGCTCGGCCTGCAGTAACGCCTCGCGCAGACGACCGTGGCCCGTGTCCGGCCGCGTCTTTCGCCCCGAGCCGCGCGCGCGCGCGCGCCCCGCACCTTTCCTGCGCGAGGCGAGGTGCTAGCCCTCCCGTTTTCGCCACTTTGTTTGGCTAAGCCTGAAGCGGGCGGCAAAAACAGCAGATTGCATGAAGCAATACGAATGACAGCCCTCAACAGCGTACTCTTGGGCGGGCAAGAGAGTGCAGAAGCCCGCCGCCAGCGACGTATCGAGGCCTTCCATCCCTCCTATCGCCGCTTCATCCGAGACCTGAGCATCTGCGCCTCTGAAATCGCGGATCTCGCGGAAACTTTCCCGGCCTTGCTGTTCGCGCTCTCGACAGGGTATGGCAGTACGGCACGCCGCGATCGCAGTTTCGATCTGGTATGCCGAGGCGCAAGTCTGCGGCACGCGGCAGACGCGCTCGGGCTGCCCTGGTGGTTGCGCAAGCTGCCGGCGCAGGCGTTTACCGAGCCGCTGCCGTCCTTTCCTGCCGGCGAGGACTACGGCTTGCGCATTGCCAGCTTCATTCCGCGTGCCCCGGAGGCGACGGCGGCCTGGCTCACGCGCGTGGCGCACGCGCAAGAGGGAGCGGGCAGCGAGTATGCGTTGTGGATGGCGCGGCAAGCCGAGCCGGAAAGTTGGCCGGAAGACCTGTTCGATCTGATGGCGGCTTGGGCCTGGTACAGCCAGCGGCCCAGCCTGTTTGGGCACCGGCTGCTGCGCCGGCCGTGGGGCGCGGATATGAGTTTCAAGCGTGCGCGCGAGGAGGTGGGGGCCTGGCGTCAGCGCTTGCGCCTTAGCGAGTACTTGGGAACTGGCATCGAAACGCCGTGGTTGGCCGACGGCGTCGTTGCGGGCTTCACCTTCGTGGCGCTGCGAACCATAGAGGATTTCATCAGCGAGAGCGCGGCGCTTGACAACTGTCTCGATCAGTATGCCGACCAGCTCAACGCGGGCCAGAGCGCGATTTTTTCCATCCGCAAACGCGAACGGCGCGTCGCCTGCGTGGAAATCGGCCTGCACGGGGAGGAGGTGACGATGCCCACCATCGTGCAGCTCCGCGCCGCGCGCAACCGCCGCGCCCCGCCCGAGGTCTGGCAGGCGACCTTCGCCTGGCTTGGTGGCCAACGCCTCGAGCCATTGTCGCCGGAGCGCCATGCACCCAAGCCCACCAAGCGCCTGCTGGCGCGGCGCCGGTTATGGGAGCCCTATCTTGCCCACCTGGAAGGCAATGGAGGAGCCCAGCGCTTCCGGCGCACGGTGCTGGAGCGCTTGAGCGCCCACAGGCGGCAGCGCGTGCGACGCACGCAGCCCCGCACCGGCATCGGGCGGGACGGCAAGGAGGAGTGATCGGTAGGCAGCCTGGCGGCCGCCGATTAGGCCTGTCCAACCAGCTCGCCGCGCAACGCCTTGGCGATCAGCGTGCGCGTATTGTCGATGCCAAAAAGCTCGATGAAGCCACCAAAGCGTGGGCCCTGGGACTGGCCGAGCAGCACCTCATAGAGCGCTGAGAACCACGTCCGCAGCGGCTCGAACTCGTGCGCCTTGCCGACCTCGTAGACGATGTTCTGCAACGCCTCGCCGCCTGCATCGGGTGGCGCCGCCGCCAGTGCTTGAGCCAAGGCCTCGAGCGCCCGCCGCTCCTTATCGCTCGCTAAGCGATAGATCTTCTGTGGTCTGACAAAGTCGCGATAATAGGCGAGCGCATAACCGACGAGCTGGTCAAGCACCGGAAATTTCTCGGGCGTTGCCGCAGGCGAATACTTGCGGATGAAGCCCCAAAGCGTCGCCTTGGCTTCGGCATTTGACACCGCGACCAGGTTCAACAGCAGCCCAAAACTGAGCGGCAGTTCGGCGCGCGGTGGTCGACCAAAGTGAATATGCCAGGCGGGATTCTCCAGCTTGGCCTTCTCATCTTCTTGCGGATACTTCGCAACGTGCGTCAGGTATTCATCGACGGCCTTGGGGATGACGTCGAAGAAGAGCCGCTTGGCCGCCTTCGGCTTCTGGAACATGAACAGCGCCAGGCTTTCCGGCGAGGCATAGGTCAGCCATTCCTCGATGGTGAGACCGTTGCCCTTCGACTTGGAGATCTTGCCGCCGTCCTGATCGAGAAAGAGTTCGTAGATGAAGTTCTCGGGCGGCGTACCACCAAGCGCGCGACAGATCTTCGAGGACAACGTAACCGAGTCGATCAGGTCCTTGCCGCACATCTCGTAGTCGACGCCGAGCGCGGTCCAGCGCAGCGCCCAGTCGGCCTTCCACTGGCATTTGACGCGGCCGCCCGTCACCGCGGTCTCCACCTTCTGTCCCGTCTCGGGATCGAGATAGACCACGGTTCCCTTGCGCGGATGGCGCTCCAGCATGGGCACCTGCAGCACTTTGCCGGTCGCGGGCGAAATGGGAAGAAACGGTGAATACGTCTGCCGCCGCTCCGGCCCGAGCGTTGGCAAGATAATGTCCATCACCTTGTCGTAGGCCTTGAGCATCTTGAGCAGAGTTTCGTCAAACAGGCCGGCCTGGTAGCTCTCGGTCGCCGAGTAGAATTCGTAGGCAAATCCGAACTGGTCGAGGAAGCGACGCAGGCGCGCATTGTTGTGATGCGCGAAGCTTGGATAACCGCTATTGAAGGGATCGGGCACGGAGGTGAGCGGCTTGTCGAGGTGCTGCGCCAGCGTCTCCCGATTGGGCACGTTGTCGGGCACTTTGCGCAGGCCATCCATATCGTCCGAGAAGCAGATCAGCCGGGTCTGACGCCGACCCTCGGTCAAGACCTCAAAGGCATGGCGCACCATGGCCGTGCGCGCGACCTCGCCGAAGGTGCCGATGTGTGGCAGGCCGGAAGGGCCATAGCCGGTCTCGAAAATCACCGTCTTGTCGGCACCCCCTTGCAGGGTTGCGAGCCGTCTGAGGATGCGCCGCGCCTCCTCGAAGGGCCAGGCGCGCGCGTCGTTGAGCGCGGCGCGCAACTGAGCGGCGATGGTCGTGGTCGTGGGCGGCATTATTGCCCCCCTTGTTGCATGACGGTTGGAACGCGAAGCAGCGCGCGCGACCCTATGGGCAGGGCGAGCGTGCGTCAATTGCCACGCGGTTGCGGGCCGACGCGCGCCGCTTGGGTGAAGTTTAGCTATGCCGAACAGGCGAGGCGCCCACGCCATAAACGGTGTTTGCCTCAGCAGGCAAAGCCGCTAACGTTGCGCGCAACAGAAGCCCCACCCCGGGAACTTTTCCCATGCGCGAGCGCCTGCATTTTCTGCTGCTCAATGTCGGCCACTTCATGGATCATCTGTTCACGTTGATCTTTGCCACCGTGGCGGCGCTGGCGCTCAAGAGCGAGTGGGGTTTGGGTTATGCCGATCTTTTGAAATACGCCACACCTGGTTTCTTCGCCTTTGGCGTGTTTGCCCTGCCGGCGGGCTGGCTTGCCGACAGATGGAGCCGTGATGGCATGATGAGCGTGTTTTTTGTGGGCATTGGCATCGCCTCGATCGCCACCGGCTTTGCGCGCACGCCGTTCGAAATCGGCCTTGGCCTGTTTGTCATTGGCATGTTCGCCGCCATCTATCACCCCGTCGGGCTCGCGATCGTGGTCGAGAAATGGAAAAACACCGGTATGCGCATCGCCGTCAACGGGGTCTGGGGCAATCTTGGCGTCGCCTGCGCGGCCTTGATCACCGGCTACTTTATCGACCACGGCGGCTGGCGCACGGCCTTCTTCGTTCCAGGCGTCGTGTCGATCCTGATCGGCATTGGCTACACGCTGCTGCGCTGGTCAGAAATCGCCCGGCCCAGGGCACGCACGGCTGTCAAGGCGCTGGCGCGCGAGCTCCCGAGGGATATCAAAGCGATGCTGTTGCGCGTCTCTATTATCGTGTTTTTGACGACCGCCGTATCCAGCATCGTGTTCCAGTCGACGACCTTCGCCCTACCGAAGGTGTTCGACGAGCGGCTCGGGGGTCTCGCCATTTCCGCCACCACCCTTGGACAATTGGCGTTTCTGGTGTTCGCCCTTGCCTCCATCGGGCAACTGATCGTGGGACATTTCCTGGACCGGCTTGGGCCGCGCACGGTCTTCATGACCGCGGCAGCCCTCCAGGTCGTCTTCTTCATGACCATGCCGGGCCTCAGCGATTGGGCAGCGCTGATCTGCGCGCTCGGGTTCATGCTGGCGGCGTTCGGACAGATCCCGATCAACGACTACATGATCGGGCGGCTGGCCGATGGCCAGTGGCGGGCGCGCATCTATGGTGTGCGCTACGTGGTAAGCTTCACGGTGCTGGCCGCGGCCTTGCCGTTGATCGCCTTTATCTATGAAAACTGGGGCTTTGATGTTCTTTTCCGCGTGCTGGCACTCTCCGCCGCCGTCATTTTGGCAGCGGTCTCGCTGCTGCCGCAGCGGCTGCCGACCGGGCGGGATGCGCTCGCCCGAGCCTGAGGCCCCGCGGATTGTGCGGCTCGAGCCCATGCGACCGGCCGCGCTGGGCGGGTGGCACGCGCGCGAGGTCTCGGCGTCGACCCCGGCTGAGCGGCCTCCTATAGTGCACCCGGCGCTTGGGCGCGCCGCAGCAGACGCGAGGGAGCCAACGGCATGCAACAGCACGACGTGGTCGGCATCGGCAATGCCATTGTCGATATCATCGGCCGCTGTGACGACGGCTTCCTCGCCCGGCACGACCGCAGCAAAGGCAGCATGCAGCTCGTCGATGCGGCCGAGGTGGCGGCCCTTTACGCGGCCATGGGACCGGGCGTGGAGATTTCCGGCGGCTCGGTCGCCAACACTATGGTCGGGGTGGCCTCGCTCGGTGGCCGGGCGGCCTTTATCGGCAAGACTGCTGCAGATCAATTCGGACAAATCTTTAGGCATGACATTCGCGCGGCGGGGGTAACATTTGAAACGCCGCCGGCCGGCGTCGGCAGCGAACCCACGGGGCGGTCCCTAATCCTCGTCACGCCCGACGGGCAGCGCACGATGAATACTTTTCTTGGCGTCAGTCCGCAGTTGAGCGAGGCGGAGATCGACGCCACGCTCATTAGCGCCGCGCGCATTGTCTATCTCGAGGGGTACCTCTTCGATCGCCCGGAAGCCAAGGCGGCCTTCCGCACGGCGGCGCGCGTTGCCGTCGGCGCCGGTCGGCAGGTCGCGCTCAGCTTGTCGGATTCTTTTTGCGTCGATCGGCATCGCGGCGCGTTCCTCGCGTTCATCCGATCGAGCGTTGATATTCTGATCGCCAACGAGGCCGAGATCACGGCGCTCTATCAGGTGGGCTCATTCGAGGCCGCACTCGCGGCGGCGCGGGCGGATACCAAGCTGGCAGCATTGACGCGCTCGGAAAAAGGCAGCGTGATCCTCAGTGGAGCGAGCACACCGATCAGCATCCCGGCGGCCCCGGTGCCGGCCGTGGTCGACACGACCGGTGCCGGCGACCTTTACGCGGCCGGTTTGCTCTATGGCATCAGCCGCGGACTGGACCTCGGCGCGGCGGGTCGGCTTGGCAGTCTCGCCGCGGCCCATATCATCACCCAGATTGGGGCGCGTCCGGGGGTGAGCTTGGCCGAGCTGGCGCGTGCCGCCGGGCTGCTGGGGTAGGGCGCGGGGCCCGACCGGTGGCAAAGCCGGCGCAATTCACCCCAACAGCGGCGCGGGGCCCCCCTGGGGGGTTAGCGCGGGGTTTCCTAGAGCAGGTTTGAGCGCATCCTTAACGTTGAAGGTTTCGGGGGCGCGCGCCACGCGCGCTCCCAGAGGCCTGAGGCCAAGCCGCACCCCCTGGGGCGCCGGCTCGACCTTCTGGCTTTTTGCGGATGTCCACCCACGCGGCGGCTAGGCGTGCGAGCTCCAGCGCCAGCTTGCCTCGCAGCGGCGCCGGCGGTGATCTGGGTCGCCGTAGGCGTAGGAGGTGATTTCGCTGGGGTTGATGCCGATGTCTTTGAGCGTCCGTTCATCGAGCGCCGACAGAATGCGCACGGTGGTGCGGCGCCGCTGCCACTCCCAGTAGGCGCGCCAGGCCGCGCGGAGCCGCGTCTTGAGCGCCAGGCCGAGCGTCGAAGCGCGCCGGCGGTCATGGCTGATCACATGAGCTGAAGTCATCAATCTCTCCTTCAATATCGTCGCTTTCGTAGGTTCCAGGCACTATTTCCAGCCGAGGGCATGCACGGCTGGAAGGAAGCGGCCCTTGCGAAGGACTATGCCGCAGGCCTCTTGACAGCCTGCTGTCAGGAGCCCTGACAAGCTCCTGACAGGGTGGTGTCAGGAGCGGTAGGGTATGAAAGGCCGAAAGCAGCCTTTGCCCTGGGGACGACGCCGTGCGCCGCGCCGACCGTTTGTTTGAAATCATTCAATTCATGCGCCGCAAGGAGCTCGTGCGCGCGCGCGATCTGAGCCAAGCCTTGGAGGTGTCCGAGCGCACGATCTACCGTGACATTCAGGACCTGATCGTCAGCGGCGTGCCGATCGAGGGGGAGGCGGGGGTGGGCTATGTGCTCAAGGCCGGCTTCGACCTGCCGCCCCTCATGTTCAACGAGCAGGAGATCGAGGCGCTGGTCTTGGGCGCGCGCATTGTGCAGTCCTGGGCCGACGAGAAGCTGGCGGCCGCCGCGACCGATGTCATCGCAAAGGTAGAAGCCGTGATCCCCGAGCGCCTGCGGGCCTACATGGCCAATACGGCCCTGCTAGCGCCCCCGCACCACTACATGGAGCAGATTACGTTTGACGTCGCCGAGTTGCGGCGGGCCCTGCGCAGCCAGCTCAAGTTGCATTTTCGCTACCGCGACGGCTTTGGTGACGCCTCGGAGCGAACCGTGCGGCCGCTGTGTCTGGCCTACTTCGGGCCGGTCTGGCTGCTCTCGGCCTGGTGCGAGCTGCGCGATGACTTTCGCACCTTTCGCCTCGACCGCATCGACGGCTTCCAGGTGCAGCCGGATCGTTTCCGGGCCGAGCCCGGCAAGACCCTGCACGACTTCTTGAAACGGGATCAGACCTGGACGCGCGGCCGGTCGCCGGTGGCCGCGGCTGATACCTAAGGTTTGCGGCGCCGACGCGCGCACGGTCCTCGCGTGCGCGCGGCCTCGTTTTTCCCCAGGGGGGCGCGGGAATAACTTAACCGGGCAAGCGTTGTTGCAGTGACCGGCTCACTCCCGCACCGAGCCGATCAAGAAAAATAGGGCGCCGCCCCCCGCACCCGGCGCCCTGTTTTATTTTGGACCTGGGGGCCCGGACCAAAGCCACGGCGCCGCTGTGGCCTGCGGCCGAAGCCGATTGCCCGCGTCGAGGCTCGGTCGCTGCGCTACCCGTTCGGTCCCGCTTATGGGGACGCCGGGAATTGCGCCGACGGCGTCGAGCGCGAGATCTCCCGTTCCTCAGGCGTCATGTCGGCCGGCACGTTGGCAAACAACGGCGTCGACAAATAGCGCTCACCCGTGTCGGGCAGCATGGCCAAAATCGTCGACCCGGGTGGCGCCTCGGCGGCGACTTTCAAGGCGCCCGCCAAGGTGGCCCCGGAGGTGATGCCGACAAAGATGCCTTCCTTTGTGGCGAGCTCGTTGCTCATGCGGATGGCCTCGGCTCCCGGTACCGCGATCAGCTTATGAAACAGGTTGAGCGCGACCGCATCGCCCGTGATTTTGGGAATAAAATCCGGGGTCCAGCCCTGCATGGGGTGCGGCTTGAAGGCGGGGTGCGCCGTGGCGGGAGAGCCATCGGGATTGCGTGCCTGCTCGCTGCCGCTCGCCAAGAGCTGCGCATCTTCCGGTTCACAGACGATGATCTTGGTGTCCGGCCGCTCCTTGGCGAGCACGCGCGCCACGCCCTTCAGCGTACCGCCGGTGCCATACCCGGTCACCCAGTAGTCGAGACGCTCGCCGGCGAAGTCGTCAATGATTTCGCGCGCGGTGGTACGCGAATGAAAATCGGGATTGGCCTCGTTTTCGAATTGGCGCGTCAGAAACCAGCCGTGCGTCTTGGCAAGTTCGATGGCTTTGATCACCATGCCCATGCCGCGCTGGGCCTGTGGGGTCAGCACGACTTTGGCGCCGAGAAAGCGCATCAGCCGCCGCCGCTCGACGCTAAATTGTTCGGCCATGGTCACGACCAACGGATAGTTCTTTTGCGCGCACACCATGGCTAGGCCGATGCCGGTGTTGCCACTGGTTGCCTCGATCACGGTTTGACCCGGCCTGAGCTCGCCCGATTTTTCCGCCGCCTCAATGACACCCAGGGCAAGGCGGTCCTTCACCGAGCCCAACGGATTGAAGGCTTCGATCTTGACATAAAGATTGATCCCCGGTGGCGCCAGCCGATTGATTTTAACGACCGGCGTGTTGCCGACCGTCTCAAGGATGTTCTGGTATTTGCGGCCCATCATCGCCTCCGTTCACGTGCACCAGGCAGCGCGCAGCCTGTTGGCGCTGGGCACGCAATCTGGCCTAGCGGGCGCGGCTCGGCAACCGGCCACGCCGACGCGGGCCCAGACTTTGCTCAAATGCGGCGCAGGGCGACATCTTCAATGCGGTGGTTGGCGCTTTTGCGCAAGATGAGGCGCGCGCGCTGTCGCGTCGGCAAAATGTTTTCGGCCAAATTCTTTTCATTGATGGTGCGCCAGATTTCCAGCGCCTGCGCGCGGGCTTGGTCCGGCGTGAGCTGGGCGTAGCGATGGAAGTAGGCGCCTGGATCGCGGAAGGCCGTCTGACGCAGACGCATGAACCGCGTGACGTACCATTCCTCGATCACCTTGGCGTTGGCGTCGATATAAATCGAGAAATTGAAGAAGTCCGAGACGAAGGGGATGGCCTCGCCGTCCTTGGGCATGCGCGCCGGCTGCAGAACGTTCAATCCCTCGACGATCAAAATGTCAGGACGATCGATCACCAATGCCTGGCCTGGCAGGATGTCGTAGTGGAAATGCGAATAAACCGGCGCCTCGACTCGTTCCTTGCCCGATTTCACCTCGTGTAAAAAATTTAGGAGCCGCGCGGTATCGAAGCTCTCCGGAAAACCTTTGCGGTGCATGATGCCACGCCGATTGAGCTCCTCGTTGGGATGCAAGAAGCCGTCGGTGGTGATGAGATCGACGCGCGGGTGATCGGGCCAGCGTGCCAGCAACGCGCGCAAGACGCGCGCGGTGGTGCTCTTGCCGACGGCAACCGAGCCCGCAATCCCGAGGATATAGGGCACGCGGTGGTCCTTGCGGCCGAGGAAGCGATTGGTGACCGCGTGCAGCTCTTGCGCCGCTGCGACGTGCAGATTGAGCAAGCGCGACAGCGGCAGGTAGATCTGTTCCACCTCCACCATCGACAGGTCTTCGATCAAGCCCGAGAGCTGCTCCAACTCGCGCGGCACCAGGGTCATGGGTGTGTCGGCGCGCAGCTTGGCCCATTCCTGGCGGCTGAACACACGATAAGGCGAGAAGCGGATTGGCGAGCGTGCGGCGTGCGCGCGCATATCCCGGTCGAGAGGATCGTTGGCGGCGCTCATGACGATGTGCCGCGCCGAGCCGCCTTCTCGGCGAGCCCCGAGGTTCCCATGCGGGCCTGAAGTTCTGCGAGTACGTCTTGTAGCGCCACCTCTCGGCTCTCGAGCAACACGAGCAGGTGATAGAGCAGGTCGGCGGCCTCTCGCTGCAACGCCTGCTTGTCGCTACCGAGCGCGGCGATGATGGTTTCGGTGCTTTCCTCGCCGAGTTTGCGGGCGCAACGTTCGACGCCGGCGTCGAGCAGCTCCTTGGTATAGGACGTGCCGGCGGCTTCCTGGCGCCGCGTGCCGATCAGCCGGGCGAGGCGCTGCAAGACGTCAGTGAGCTCGGGCCTAGCAGACATTGTGTGGCTTCCATACGCTGCGTCCCAACGCCGTGCCAGCGCGCCAGCGCACGATCCCGATGGGCGCCCCAGCCGGGGGTTCGCCGCAAGACCGCGCCGCCTCGGCTCAAGAGTGGTCGGGGGCTCCACTCCAACTACGTCAGCGAAAGCCCGTCAAGGGCAACCTGGCGGCGCCTGCCCCAAGGGGCAACGGGCCATGGCGTCCCCGCCGCTTTGCCGGCGGTCAGAAGCCGGGCCGGAACCCGGTGGGGCCTGGGCCGACAACGCCTTCGCCTCTAGCCCACCAGGCGGGTGCGGATATAGTCCAGCTGGTCGAAGTTGCCATAGCGGATGGTCAGGGTCCCGCTCTCGCCCGGACCGGGCTTGATCTCGACCTTGAGCCCGAGGACGTCGGCGAGGTCCTTTTCGAAGGCGCGCGTATCGGCGTCCTTGTCGGTGCTGCGCCGGTTCGCGCCGCTCACCCCCTCGGCACCTTTGCCTTGGCTCTGCACGAGAGCCTCCACGGCGCGCACGTTGAGGTCTTGGGCCACGATGCGCTGCGCCAAGACTTCCGCGTCCTCGCGCCCAACAAGGGCGCGGGCGTGACCAGCGGTGAGCGAACCATCGGTGACCAAGGCGCGCACGGTTGCGGGTAACTTCAGCAATCGCAGCGTATTGGCGATGTGGCTGCGGCTTTTGCCGATCACGTCCGCCAACTGCTCCTGGGTATAACCAAAGCGTTCGGTGAGGTCGTTATAACCGGTCGCCTCCTCAATGGCATTGAGATCGGTGCGCTGCACGTTTTCGATCAGGGCGACCTCGAGCAATTCCTGGTCGCTCAGATCACGGACGATCACCGCAACCTGGTGGATGCCGGCGCGCTGAGCCGCGCGCCAACGCCGCTCGCCGGCCACGATTTCATAACCGCCGCGGCCGCCGTCGGGCCTGACGATGATGGGTTGCAACAGCCCCTTGGTGCGAATCGAATCGGCGAGTTCCGCCAGCTCCGCGTCGCCGAAATCGCGGCGCGGATTGAGCGGACTGCGATGCAGCTGGTCGATGCCCACCGTGCGTTGCTCGCCTTCGGCCGGCAGACGTTGCTCACCGGTCGGAACCTCGCCGATCAAAGACGCAAGGCCGCGGCCAAGCCGGCCTTTGTTCAGGGGTAGTGGCATCGCGGTTCCCCAGGTCTTAAGCGTGTCGGGCACGGTCGTCCTCGCTGGAAATGGCAGCGCAAGTTGGCGCGGTTTCAATCACGTCGATCACGCTCAAGCTGCCCGCAAGCGCTGCTCGCGTTCAATAATCTCGGTGGCAAGTCGGATGTAGGCCTGACTCCCGGGACATTCATAGTCGTAAAGCAGGATGGGCTTGCCGAAGGAGGGTGCCTCAGCGACGCGCACGTTGCGCGGGATCATGGTTTCGTAAACCTTGGGGCCGAAGAAGGCGCGCACCTCTGTGGCCACCTCCTTGGACAGTGAGGTGCGGGCATCGTGCATGGTCAGCACGACCCCTTGAATCTCAAGGCCCGGATTGAGCGTCGACTTGATCTGATCGATCGTATCCTTCAATTGCGAGATGCCCTCCAGGGCGAAGAATTCGCACTGCACGGGAACGAGAACGGCGTGAGCCGCAACCATCGCGTTGAGGGTCAAGAGGTTCAAGGAGGGCGGACAGTCGATCAAGAGATAGGTGTAAGGCACGTCCGTCGGCCGCGCGCGCTGTTCGGCAAGCAAGGCGGCTACGGCATCGCGCAGGCGGAAGGGACGGTTCGACTCGCTCATCATCTCCGATTCGAGGCCCACCAAATCGGCATTGGCCGGCACGAGGCTGAGATTTGGCACCAGCGTCGGCATGGCCGCACCCGCAATAGAAGCCTTACCGCTCAGCACGCTGAAGGTGGTGAGATGCCGGGCGTCCTCGGTGACCCCCACGCCCGTCGAGGCGTTGCCCTGCGGGTCAAGATCGAGAATGAGCACCTTCTGACCGACGGCGGCCAACGCGGTTCCAAGATTGATGGCCGTGGTGGTCTTGCCCACGCCACCCTTCTGATTGGCGATGGCAAGGACGCGAAGCGCTGCGGCTCCGGGAAGCATGCCAGTCACGAGCGCGGCTCCTTCCTATTGGGCTTGAGCGTGCTGACCCGCACAATGTGGGCCCCCGCTTCGGTAGAGCTCGGGATCAGCTCACCCTGAAATGTCCATGCCTTAAGGGCTGCCTCGACCTCATTGGCCGCGTCGCGGCCCTTCAGAAACAATCCGACGGTACGCGGGGACCAGAAGGGGGCAGCGAGGGTCAGCAGCTTGTCGAGGGGCGCTAGGGCACGCGCCGTTACCACGTCCGGCGCCGCAACCCTACTTTGAGTCGCGCCAGATTCGATTCTTGTCGACAGGATATCCACAGCGACGCCCAGCTCGCGCGCCACCGCGCGCAGGAACGCACCCTTGCGCCCGTCGCTTTCGATCAGGGTAACGCGTGGGCCTGCTCGGTCCGGTGGGTCCTCGAGTGGATCCGCGGGTGGCGTGGTGGCAGCCGCGTCCTGCGCCAAGAGAATGGCGATGACAAGGCCCGGAAAACCGGCGCCCGAGCCCAGATCAACCCAGCTTTGCGCCTTGGGCGCGAGGGCCAGAAGTTGGGCCGAATCGGCGAAATGGCGCTGCCAAATGGCATCGAGCGTGCTCACCGCCACTAGGTTGACGGCCTTTTGCCACTGCCGCAGCCGAGCGGCATAGGCGTCCAGGCGCGCCACCGTGGCAGGTGAAACGTCAAAGGCGGCGGCGAAGTCGGCGGGACCTTGAATGGTCAGCGCCGGCCGGCGTCGCCCCGATCCGGGCCCCGATCCGGGTTGGGAAGCGTTGGCCATCGCCCCGCATAGCCGAAAACGGCGGCGGGCGGGGCAATAATGTTTCACGTGAAACAAAAAAATCACCCTCGCCCACCGCATCGCTCCAGCCGGGCGGGCTGTGGGCTGCGCGAGCGTTCACAGCGCCGGGGGCCGCGCGGGCAGCTTTTTCACGTGCGCCAGCAGCAGCATGAGCGCGGCAGGTGTGATGCCTTCCAAACGGCCGGCTTGGGCCAGCGTGCTGGGTCGCGCACGGTTGAGGCGCTGTTTGACCTCGCTGGACAGCCCGGCAATGCCCGCGTAGTCGAGATCGAGCGGCAGACGAATGGCCTCCTCTTGGCGCAGGACCGAAACGTCGGCGTCCTGCTGATCGACGTAGGTCGCGTAACGCGCATCGACCTCGAGCTGCGCGGCCGCCCAGCCGGGCAGGGCGCCCAGCGCCGGCCAGACGCTGGCGAGCCGCGCCAGCCGCATGCCTGGATAGGCCAAGAGCTCGAAGGCACTGCGGCGGCGACCATCCCGGTTCACGTCCAGGCCATGGCGGGCCGCCTCCGTCGGCGTCAGGCTGAGGGCCTGCAGCTGGCGGCGGCCAAGCTCCAGGGTTTGCGCTTTGGCCGCAAAGGCTTGCGCGCGCGCGGCGCCGATGGATCCGACGGCAAGGCCAGCTGGCGTCAGGCGTTGATCGGCATTGTCCGCGCGCAGTCGCAGGCGAAATTCGGCTCGGGAGGTGAAAATCCGGTAGGGTTCGGACACGCCGCGGGTCACCAGATCGTCAATCATAACGCCGAGATAGGCGTCCGCGCGCGAGAGGGTGAACTCCCGGTGCCCGCCGGCCGCCCGCAAGGCCGCGTTCAGGCCCGCCACGAGACCTTGTGCGGCCGCCTCCTCATAACCGGTGGTGCCGTTGATTTGACCGGCGAGGAACAGCCCGGGCAGCCTCTTGATTTCGAGGGTGGGCAAGAGCTCGCGCGGATCGACGTAGTCATACTCGATGGCATAGCCGAAGCGCTTGATGACCACCCGGGCGAGACCGGGAATGGTGCGCAGGAAGGCCTCTTGCACATCCGTTGGGAGCGAGGTGGAGATCCCGTTCGGGTAAATGGTGTCGTCGTCCAGGCCCTCGGGCTCCAGAAAGATTTGATGGCTGGCGCGGTCGGCAAAGCGCACCACCTTGTCCTCGATGGAGGGACAGTAGCGCGGACCGACGCTGCCGATTTGCCCGCAGTAAAGCGGCGCGCGGTGGAGATTGGCGCGAATGAGGGCATGCGTCGCCGCGCCGGTGGCGGTGATGCCGCAGTTGATTTGCGGGTTGGGGATGCGGGAGGTGAGGAAGGAGAAGGGAACGGGAGGATCATCGCCCGCCTGCAGCGGCAGGCCGGCCCAATCGATGGAGGCACGCGCCAAGCGGGGCGGCGTGCCCGTCTTGAGCCGGCCAAGGCGCAACGGCAAGGCCAATAGACGCTGCGAGAGACCGTTGGCTGGCGCTTCGCCATAGCGCCCAGCGGGCGTTTGCTTCTCACCTTGATGGATCACGCCCCGCAAAAATGTGCCCGTGGTCAGCACACCGGCCCCCGCCGAGAGGGTTCGGCCGTCGGCGAGCACCACGCCGGCCAAGCGCGAGGTTCCCGCATGCGGGGCGGCGAGCACGAGGTCCTCGACAGACCCCTCGATGACGCTGAGGCGCGGGATGGCGCGGATCGCAGCCTGCATGGCGACCCGATAAAGCTTGCGGTCGGCCTGGGCGCGGGGACCTTGCACGGCCGGCCCCTTGGACCGGTTCAGCACGCGGAATTGGATGCCCGCCGCGTCGGCGATCCGGCCCATCAGGCCATCGAGGGCGTCGATCTCGCGCACCAGATGGCCCTTCCCGAGCCCGCCAATGGCGGGATTGCAGGACATTTCGCCGACGGTGGCAAAGCTGTGCGTAATGAGGGCGGTGCGCGCGCCGAGGCGCGCGGCGGCCGCCGCCGCTTCGCAGCCCGCGTGGCCACCGCCAACCACGATCACGTCATAGCTCAGGCAGGACATCGGTTTGAGCAAGGTGCGGGGGTTGAGGCGACCTCGGGCGACTAGGCCATGCGGGCCGCGGACTGACCATCGCGCGCAACCTACTGGAGCCCTGGCACGGGGTCAAAGCCCGCTTATGCCTGCAGCCGATGCGCCCCACCGCGGAGAGGTACAGTCGTGCCGACCGCGTGGCCGCGGGCCTCGACCGGCGGCCCGAAACACCGGGCTGGCGCGCGGGCCGCAGACGCGCCAGGATGGTGCCTCAAGGTGACCCCCGCAACCCTGTTTCACGTGAAACGTTGCCGCGGCAGGGGCTCCAGTTTTGGCCAGTGTTGGCCAGTGTTGGGATGTCTGAGAGGTTTTTCTGATGCAAGCCAAATGGCAAGGTCAGGCGGTTGCCGAAAGCGATGCGGTGCGCACGGTCGGCGGCTACGTTTATTTCCCGCCTCAGGCGGTGCGCATGGATTTGCTTCGGCCTTCGCCCAAAACGGCCAGCGATCTTGAGTGCCCGCACGGCGTGCAGTTCTACGATCTGGTGCAGCAAGGTGCCACGAGCGAACGCGCGGCGTGGTCCTACGAGGCGCCGCAGGCCGCGCTGCGCTCGGTCGCGCACTGGATCGGCTTTTGGAAGGATGTCGAGGTGCGTTGAGCGGCGGGCAACGGGCCAAAGGCCCCGGGGTGGTAACGGCCGATCATTTGCCGATGCAGAAGCGGCCAAAGATCTGCGCCAGAACATCCTCGACGGCGATGGCCCCGACCAAGCGACCCAAGGCTTGCGCGGCCCGGCGCAGGTCTTCCGCTCTGAGCTCTGCGTCCTCGCTGGATCCCGCCAAAAACGAGCTCAGGGCCGCGCGGCAACGCAGTAGCTGCTGACGATGCCGGGCCTGGGTCAGGGCCGGGGCTTCCTGATCGCCAATCTGTGCCGCGGCGATGGCCCCGAGCCGCTCAATCAATGTCTCAAGGCCGAAGCCCTTGAGGGCCGAAAGGGTCAGCGTGTCCGCGGTCGGCGCGGGCAGGGCGCTGCCGTAGCGTAGGTCCGCCTTGTTGTGGATCAGCAGCAGGCGGTCGGCGCGCACGCCCAGGTGCACGGGCGGCGGCGGCGATGTTGGATCTGCGACATCGATCAACCACAGCACCAGGTCGGCCGCGCGCATCCGCTCCACGGCGCGGCGGATCCCTTCTTCCTCCACCTTACCGCCCGCGGCACGGATGCCGGCCGTATCGCTGACGACGACCGGTAAGCCCCCGAGCTCCAATTTCACTTCGAGGACATCGCGCGTCGTGCCGGGTTCGTCGGAGACAATGGCGACCTCGCGCCGGGCAAGCGCATTGAGGAGACTTGACTTGCCGACGTTGGGGGCTCCCGCCAGCACGACCTGGAAGCCATCGCGGACCAGTTCGCCGCGATGGTTGTCGTCGAGATGCGTACCGATGGCTTGGGCGATGGGCTCGATCTCGCCCTGGGCCTTGCGCAAGGCATCGGCCGCCACGTCCGGTTCATCGGCAAAATCGATGCCTGCCTCGGTGAGCGCCATGGCCGCAAGCAAGCCCTGCCGCCAGGCCTCGTAGATGCGATAGAGCCCGCCGTCCGCCTGGCGCAGCGCTTGGCGGCGCTGGGCTGCCGTCTCCGCGTCGATAAGGTCGGCCAGGCCTTCGACACCCGTCAAATCGAGCTTGCCGTTCTCAAAAGCGCGGCGCGCGAACTCACCGGGCTCCGCCAGGCGGCAGCCGTCGAGTGTGGCGAGCGCACCGATCACGCCTTGCACCACGGCGCGCCCGCCGTGCACCTGCAGCTCGGCCATGTCCTCGCCGGTTTCGCTGGCGGGGCCGGGAAACCACAGTACCAGGGCATGGTCCAAGACCTCGGCGGTGAGCGGATGTCGCAGCCGGCGGAAGGCGGCGTAGCGTGGTTTGGGACGCGGCGCGGCCATGCGGTCGAGCGCCGCGCCCGCGCCCGGCCCCGACAGCCGAATCACGGCCACCCCAGCGCGCCCCTGGCCGCTTGAGACCGCGAAGATGGTCGCTTGTCTGTGCATGGACCCAAACGCCCCGGCCCTGGTTGCCTTATGAGATGCGACCACGCTCGGCTATGCTGTCGAGAGGCTTCTGTGCAAGGACGCTACGCAAGAAAGTGTGAACCGATGAGCGAGAACCGGCTCGCCCGGGAGGTCAGTCCCTACCTCCTGCAACACAAGGACAACCCTGTCCACTGGTGGGCGTGGGGACCTGAGGCGCTGGCGGAAGCCAAGGCCAGCGGCAAACCGATCCTGCTTTCGGTGGGCTACGCGGCCTGCCACTGGTGCCATGTGATGGCGCACGAGAGCTTCGAGGATCCCTCCACCGCCGCGGTGATGAACGAGCTCTTCGTCAACATCAAGGTTGACCGTGAGGAACGCCCCGACATCGATGCCATCTACATGCGCGCCCTGCATAGCCTGGGCGAGCAGGGCGGTTGGCCGCTGACCATGTTCCTCGACGGGCAGGCGCGCCCGTTCTGGGGCGGCACCTATTTTCCTCCCACGTCACGCTACGGTCGGCCGGGCTTTACCGACGTGCTCCGCGAGGTGTCTCGCATTTACCGCGAAGAACCGGACAAGGTGCGGCACAACGCCGATCTTCTGCTGCGCGCCCTCACTGCCACGGAGGAGACGACGGGCTCCCCAGCCATAACCGATGCCGGCTTGGCAGACCTGACGGGACGCTTGGCCAGCGCCGTGGATCTGGCGCATGGCGGCCTCAAGGGAGCGCCGAAGTTTCCGCAGTGGAGCTTCTTCTGGCTGCTCTGGCGCGGCGCCATCCGCTATGGGCTGACCGCCTGCAAGCACGCGGTCGACACCACCCTCACGCACATCTGCCAAGGCGGCATCTATGACCACCTGGGCGGCGGCTTCGCGCGCTACGCTGTGGATGAACGCTGGCTCGTCCCGCATTTCGAGAAGATGCTCTACGACAACGCGCTGCTGACCGACCTGCTTTGCGAGACCTATCGCGAAACGGGCAATCCTCTTTATGCCGCGCGCATCGACGAGACGGTCGCTTGGCTGCTGCGCGAGATGGTGGCCGACGGCGGCGCCTTCGCCGCCTCGCTCGATGCCGACTCGGAGGGCGAAGAGGGCAAGTTCTACGTGTGGTCGAAGGCCGAGATCGTCGACGTCCTCGGCGAGGCCGATGCCGCCCTCTTCGCGGCCGCCTACGACGTGACCGAAACCGGCAACTGGGAAGGCCGTACCATTCTCAACCGTCTCGGCAATCCAATGCTGGGGCTGCCTGCGGACGAGAAGGCGCTGCGGGAAATGCGGAGCAAGCTGCTGGCGCGCCGGTCAGGTCGCATTCGCCCCGGTTGGGACGACAAGATCCTGGCCGACTGGAACGGGCTGATGATCGCAGCGCTGGTGCATGCAGCGATGGTGATGGATCGGCCGGAGTGGCTCACGGCGGCCGCGCGTGCCTTTCAGTTTGTCCTGCAGCGCATGGAGCAGGCGGGCCGCCTGCTGCACGCTTGCCGCGCCGGTCAGGCCCGGGCCCAGGGCACGGCTAATGACTACGCCAACATGATCTGGGCGGCGCTGCGTCTGTTCCAGGCCACCAATGAAGCTGCCTTTCTGACGGCGGCGGAGCGCTGGTGCGCCGCCCTCGACCGGCATCACTGGGTTTCCGGTGCCGGTGGCTACGCCCTGACGGCCGACGACACCCCCGATGTCATCGTGCGCCTGCGCGGGGCGCACGATGATGCCACGCCGAACGCCAATGCCGTGATGCTCAGCAACCTCGTCGCCCTGTTTCTGCTGACCGGCAAGCAGACCTACCTCGACCGCGCCCACGCCATCCCGCAGGCCTTCGCCGCCGATCTTGTGCGCAGCGCCGCGGGTCACTGCGGGCTGTTGGCCGCCTGTTTCGACCTGCTGGCCCCGCAGCAGGTGGTCGTTATCAAGGCCGGAACGGATCCGCAGTCCGAGCGGCTGGCGCGCGCGCCATTGCGCCTTTCGCTCCCTGGCGTGGTGCAGCAAACGGTTGCGGCCGATCAAGTGCCTCGCGTTGGACCCCTGGCGGACAAGTTCGTAGCCGGCATGCAATCGACCGCCTTCGCGTGCCTCGGGCCGCAATGCTCGTTGCCGATCACCGAGGCCGAAGAGCTGTTGGCCCATTTGCGCGACCAGCGCGCCGCCCGCCCTGGCGCGTTATCCACAGCGAACTGAGGTCTGCACGGAAATATCCTTGGAGCGCGGCCGTTGTGCATGCGACCCGGGCCGGCAGCCCGTCCCACCAGAGCCCCTCCGGGTCATTGGCTTGGCGGCATCCTGGCTGAGTTCTGCGTCTGTCGTGCGTACCAGGATGCCGCGCATTTTTGCCTCAAAGGGCGCGCGCCGCCTCGATAAAGCTGCCAAGGGCCCGGATCTGGCGACCCTGGGCATCGAAATTCGTCGGCGCTAGCCAATGGCCATAGGCTTGCTTCAAGCGCGGCCATTCGGCGTCGATGATTGAGAACCAGGTCGTGTCCCGGTTGCGCTGCTTGTAGACAACGGCCTGCCGAAACAACCCCTCGTACTGAAATCCCAGGCGCAAGGCGGCAGCGCGCGAGGGCGCATTGAGGCTGTCGCATTTCCACTCATAGCGCCGGTAGCCAAGCTCCTCGAACACCCGCCACATCATCAAGAACATGGCCTCGGTCGCGGCCGCCGTTCGTTGCAACAGCGGTGAGTAGTTGATGTTGCCGACCTCGATGACGCCATGCACCGGATCGATGCGCATGAACGTCGCCAAGCCCAGCGCCTTGCCCGTCGTGGCATCGACAATGGCATGAAACAAGGGATCATCGGCGGGCGCGACCTGCCCCAACCAGGCGCGATAGGTCTCAAGCGTCTGAAAGGGCTCTTGCAAGAGATAGGTAAAGTTGTGCCCCGCTTGGTCGAGTTGATTGGCTGCGAACAGGTCATCGGCATGCCGCGCGGGCTCGAGCGGCTCGACGCGGCAGAAACGGCCGTGCAGGGGCGTACGCGGTGGTCGCGCGCGCGCCCTCCAATTCGGCAGCGGCGCCCCGATGGGTTGCGCGAGGTCGACCATGGCATCGCTCGTCCGCTGCTGAAAGCCCCTTGCGTGGTTCCGTGCGACGCACCCGCCGAGGGTCGCAGCGCGCGGCCGGGGACGGGCGCCGCGCCCGGTATACGCACGGGCAGGGCGATCAGTTTTTGCCCGTGCTCATGGAGTTGAAAAACTCACCATTGGTCTTGGTGGAGCGCAGCTTGTCGACCAGGAACTCGATCGCATCCATGGTGCCCATCGGGTTGAGGATGCGCCGCAGGACATACATCTTTTTCAGCTGATCATTGGGCACCAGCAGCTCTTCCTTGCGAGTGCCGGACCGGGCGATGTCAATGGCGGGGAAAACGCGCTTGTCGGAGACCTTGCGGTCAAGCACGATTTCGGAATTGCCCGTTCCCTTGAACTCTTCGAAAATCACCTCGTCCATCCGGCTGCCGGTGTCGATCAGCGCGGTGGCAATGATGGTGAGCGAGCCGCCCTCTTCGATATTGCGGGCGGCACCAAAGAAGCGTTTGGGACGCTGCAGGGCGTTGGAGTCGACGCCGCCCGTCAGCACCTTGCCCGAGCTCGGCACCACCGTATTGTAGGCTCGGCCGAGGCGCGTAATGGAATCGAGCAGGATCACCACATCGCGCTTGTGTTCAACGAGCCGCTTGGCCTTCTCAATCACCATTTCCGACACCTGCACGTGGCGGGTGGCCGGCTCGTCGAAGGTGGAGGAAATCACTTCGCCCTTCACGGAGCGCTGCATGTCGGTGACCTCTTCCGGGCGCTCGTCGATCAGCAGCACGATCAGATAGCACTCGGGATGGTTGGCCGAGATGGAGTGGGCGATGTTTTGCAACAGGACGGTCTTGCCCGTGCGGGGCTGGGCCACGATCAGCGCGCGCTGGCCTTTGCCGAGCGGGGAGACGATATCGATCACGCGCGCCGACAGGTCCTTGATCGTGGGGTCCTCGATCTCCATGCGCAGCCACTTGGTGGGGTAAAGCGGCGTCAGGTTATCGAAGTGCACCTTGTGGCGTTGCTTCTCCGGGTCCTCGAAATTGATTTTGTTGACCTTGAGGAGCGCGAAGTACCGTTCGCCCTCTTTCGGGCTGCGGATCTGCCCTTCGACCGTGTCGCCCGAGCGCAAGGCAAAGCGACGAATTTGCGAGGGCGAAACGTAGATGTCGTCGGGACCTGGCAGGTAGTTGGCATCAGGCGAACGCAAGAAGCCAAAGCCATCCTGCAGCACCTCCATGACGCCGGTGCCGATGATGTCGGTTTCCTTGGCGGCGAGCTGTTTGAGGATGGCGAACATCAGCTCCTGCTTGCGCATGGCGCTGGCGTTTTCGACCCCGGCCTCCTCGGCGAAGCTCAACAGCTCCGTCGGGGTTTTGACCTTGAGGTCCTGGAGCTTCATCTCCTTGACAATGTCTTGCATGGGAAACTCTTGGGTAAGGGCTCAGCGCGGATGCGGCGGGATGACGGAAAGCGCAGAGCCGGCAGGGGAGGGGTGCGGAAGTACAATTCCGGAAAATGTCCTGGCCCTCGGCGGCGCAAAGCGCTCAGGAAGGCCCTGCCCGCACCAAGTGTGGCGGCAGGCAGTGACAGGATCCTTATAGCAGGTCGGCACCTAAAGGGAAAGAGCTCCAGGTGCGCCGAGCTCCCATCTGAGGCCGCAAAAGCACGACGGGGATCTCGCCTCAGCACGCAAGCGCCCCAGGAGCGCCCAAGGGTTGCCGTCACAACTCATCCCTCAGACCAGCGCGGCGCGCGTGTCCGGCCCCCTTTGTCGAGCCGCGCTCGCCCACCGAGGCTAGAAGGGCTTGACGACAACCAGAACCACGATGGCCACCATGATCAGGGTCGGTACCTCGTTCATCAGCCGGTAGAAGCGCTGCTCACGGCGGTTGCGGTCTGCGGCGAAGTCCTTGCGCCAGGCGCCGAGCGCGTGATGGTAGCCCGTCAGCAGAACCACAAGGGCAAACTTTGCCATCAACCATCCATCCCGGTACAGGCTCGCCTGCCAGGCGAGCCATGGTCCGGTGATCCAAACCACGATCATGGCGGGGTTCATAATCCCGCGCAGCAGGCGCCGCTCCATCAGCTTGAACGTCTCGGCCTGCTTGGAGCCCTGGTCCGCCTCGCAGTGATAGACGAACAGGCGAGGCAAATAGAGGAGGCCCGCCATCCAAGCGATGACGGCGATGACATGCACGGCCTTGAGCCACAGGATCACCGGGCGTTCCTCCCCACCGACGCGCCTTACTGCGAGCGTTGCCCGCGCACCAAGTCGACCAGGGCCGCGACCGTCTCCGGCGGTGTCTCGGGCAGGATGCCGTGTCCAAGATTGAAGATGAAGCGCCGGGAGCTTAGTGCCCCCAGGATCTCGCGCACACGTGCGGCGAGCGCCGCCCCGCCGATCACCAGCAAGAGCGGATCGAGATTGCCCTGCACGGTCACGCGCATATTGAGCTCGTCTCGCATCACCGCGAGCGGGATGCTGGTGTCGCAGCTCACGCCGTCGACACCGGTCGCGGCAACGTAGCTCGCAAGCTTGAGGCCCGCGCCGCGCGGGAAACCGATGATCGGGATGGATGGGTGGCGCCCTTTGAGCGCCGTGACCAGGCGTTGGGTGGGCGCCAGGACCCAGCGGGCAAACTCAGCGTCGGGCAGGCTGCCGGCCCAGCTGTCGAAGATTTGCAGAACTTCCGCCCCGGCGCGAACTTGGCCGGACAGATAGTCGATCGAGACGTCGCACAAAAGGTCGACCAAGGCCTGAAACGACGCGCGATCGCGGTAGGCCCAGAGCCGCGCATCGGCTTGGTCGGGCGTGCCACGGCCTGCCACCATGTAGGTCGCGACCGTCCAAGGAGCGCCGCAAAACCCGATAAGGGTCGTCTCACGGGGAAGGTCCTGTCTGAGCCGCGCGACCGTCTCGAAAACGCGGTCGAACTTGGGGCGAGTCGCGTCGGCTCGCAAGCGGCTAAGATCGGCGGGCGTTTGCAAGGGATCGAGGCGAGGTCCTTCACCCTCCCGAAAGCTGACGGACTGGCCCAGCGCATCGGGCACCACCAGAATGTCGGAAAACAGGATCGCGGCATCAAAGCCATAGCGCCGGATCGGCTGCAGGGTGACCTCGGCGGCCAGCGCCGGATTGTAACAGAGGTCAAGGAAGCTTCCCGCCTGCGCACGCGTAGCGCGATATTCCGGCAGGTAGCGCCCCGCTTGTCGCATCAACCAGATCGGTGGGGGTAAGAGCGGTTCGCCGCCCAGGACGCGCAGGAGGCGGCGGTCCAGAGGTGTCGATGCGGTCATGCCTGGATCCAACTTTTAAATATCCAAATTTTGAACGTTTTTATTACGACTCTTAAGGGTTGGATTGCGTATATTTATGCGCCAAGCCTAACGCCTGAGCGCTTGCCCAGTCTTTTGCGGGGCTGGAACGCCACGGCTTGCGTTATGGCCAAGGCACCTGCCACTAGGGCTCCAGGTCTTTGGCGGGCAAGGTTGAAATCGGCCTGGCCGATGCCGGCTCAGCGCTGATAACATGTTAATTGGCTTTGTATGGCTCGCATATATCGGCTCTCGACCCCGTTGAGGGGTCGGTCAGGGCGGGCGCGCCGGCGCGCCACCTCTTGGCCGTCCTTCCTGTGGGTGGATCTGTTGATGATGTCAGAACGCGCGTGCGCAAAATCCGCGCCGCGCTTGGCAGAGCCGGAAAACTTTGGTCTTTTCCACACATGCCCAACCAGGTCCCGACCTACTTCCACCTGCATTTGATCTCGGATGCGACGGGGGAGACGCTGACCACCATGGCCAAGGCGGCGGCGGTGCAATACGCCCAGGTGCGGCCGATCGAGCACGTGCACCCGCTGGTGCGCACGGCCAGACAGCTCGAGCGCGTATTGAAGGAGGTCGAGCAAGCCCCCGGCATCGTGCTCTATACCATCGTCAAGAAAGAATTGATCGAGGAGATCGAGCAGCGTTGCCGGGCACTCAAGGTACCCGCCCTGCACGTGCTTGAACCGATCATGAAGGTTTTCGAGTCCTACCTCGGCGCACCCCAAACGCCCGTGGTCGCCGGTCAACACCTGGTCGATGCGGACTATTTCCGTCGCATCGATGCGCTCAATTTTGCCATGGCGCACGATGATGGCCAGCTGCCGGAAGACTTGAGTACGGCCGACATCATTATCCTCGGGGTGTCACGCACCTCCAAGACCCCAACCAGTATCTACTTGGCCCAGCGGGGCTATAAGACCGCCAATCTGCCTCTGGTGCCAAACATTGAGCTTCCTGCCGCGCTAACCGAACCGCATACGGCCTTCGTCGTCGGCCTGATTGCCAGTCCCGAGCGCATCGCCGAGATTCGCCGCAACCGCGTGCATTTTCTCGCCGATCGCGACCTCGGCAACTATGTGGACCGCGCGCTGATTGCCAACGAGATTGCCCATTCCAAGCGACTGTGCATGCGCCATGGATGGCCCGTTATCGACGTGACCCGGCGCTCGGTGGAGGAGACCGCTGCCGCCATCATTCGTCTCTTGCACGATCGTGAGGAGCGGGCGCAGGCCGAGGCCGGGATCGACGATGAATGAAGGGAAACAAACGGAGCCTCTGGTGCTGGCTTCCGCCAGCCCGCATCGGCGCCGGCTGCTCGCGGCGGCCGGCCTCGCCTTTGAGGTGCTGCCGGCCGAGGTCGATGAAGGCGCGCTCAAGGAGACCCTGAGCGCTGCAGGCAGCGATGCGGCGGGCATTGCTGCGCGGCTTGCCGAGGCAAAAGCCCTTGAGGTGAGCGCCCGGCGCCCCGATGCCCTCGTGCTCGGTGCCGACCAGGTTCTGGCCTGCGACGGTCAGCTCTTCGATAAGCCCGGCAGCCTGGCCGCCGCCCGGCGGCAATTGCGCCAGCTGCGTGGCCGCACCCACCAGCTGCACACCGGCGTGGCCCTGGCGCACAATGGGGGCCTCGTTTGGCAACGAACCGATACCGCCACCCTGCTGATGCGTCATTTCAGCGACGCATTTTTGGAGAGCTATCTGATGGCGGCCGGCGAGGCCATCTGGGGGACCGTGGGCGCTTACGAGATCGAGGGCATCGGCATTCAGCTGTTCCAATGCGTGAGGGGGGATGCCTCCACCATTATCGGCCTCAGCATACTTCCGCTCGTGAGTGAGCTGCGCGCGCGAGGATTGATTGGCACATGAGCAAGGCCTGCATCATCGGCTGGCCCGTTGCGCACTCGCGCTCACCGCTGATCCACGGTTATTGGTTGAGCAAGTACAACATCCGGGGAAGCTACGAGAAGCAACCGGTGCGCCCCGGCGAGCTCGAGGCGTTCCTGCAAACCATGCCGGCGCGTGGCTTTCGAGGCTGCAATGTCACGCTTCCTCACAAGGAAGCAGCCTTTGCCGCGGCCGCGCGCAAACACCTCGAGGCACGCGCGGTCGGTGCCGCCAACACCCTTTGGTACGAGGACGGCGAGCTGGCCTGCGACAACACCGACGGTGCTGGTTTCATGAGCCACCTGGCGGCTTCCGCCCCCGCCTTCGACGCGAGAAGCTGTGGCGTGGCCGCGATCCTCGGGGCCGGTGGCGCGGCGCGCGCCATCGTGCACGCCTTCCTCAGCGCGGGTGTGGACGACGTCCGGCTCTTCAATCGCACGCGGTCCCGCGCCGATGCAGTCGCGGCCTTTTTCGGCCCGCGCGTGAAGGCCTACGCCTGGCGCGAGGCAACGGACCGCTCCCGTGATGCTGGCATCCTCGTCAATGCCACCACGCTTGGCATGGCAGGTGGCGGGGGCGAGCTTGCGCTCGATCTTGACGCGCTCGGCGCCGGCTGCGTGGTGGCCGATCTCGTCTATGTTCCATTGCTCACGCCGTTGTTGGCCGCCGCCGAAGCGCGCGGCCTCACGACCGTCGACGGCTTGGGCATGCTGTTGCACCAGGCGGTGCCGGGTTTTCAAAAATGGTTCGGCGTGCGCCCCGAGGTGACCCCGGAGCTTCGGGCCCTGCTGACCGCTGATATCGAGCAGCGCGCATGCTCGTGATCGGCCTTACGGGTTCGATTGGGATGGGCAAATCCACGGTTGCCGCGCGCCTGCGCGCCTTGGGTTTTGCCGTGTTCGATGCGGATGCCGAGGTGCACCGGCTCTACGAGGGTTCCGCCGTGGCCGCCATCGAAGCAGCCTTTCCCGGCAGCACCGATGGTGAGCGCGTCGATCGGCAAAAGCTCTCGCAAGCGCTGCTCGCCAACCCGCAAGACTTTCGACGCCTGGAGGCGATCGTGCATCCGCTTGTGTTTGCGGCGGAGAAAAGCTTTCTCAAGGCCGAGGCGGAGCGTGGGGCGAGGCTCGCCGTGCTGGAAGTACCGCTCTTGCTCGAAAGCGGCCGGCAGCCGCGCGTCGATGCGATTATTGTCGCTAGCACGCGCGCCGATCTACAGCGCGAACGCGTGCTGCGACGGCCGGGCATGAGCCTTGAAAAGCTCGAGCAGGTCTTGGCCCGGCAAATGCCGGATGCCGAAAAGCGCGCCCGCGCCGATTTTGTCGTCGATACCAGCGGCACGTTCGCCGAGACCGACGCGCAAGTCGATCGAATCGTCGAATCACTGCAGGATAGGACGGCCACCGCTTTTGCGGCGTTTTGGGCATAACGGTGCGCTCGGGGGGCTAAGGGTCGACAATGCTGCGCGAGATCGTGATCGACACCGAGACCACCGGACTTGATGCCGCTGGCGGGGATCGACTGATCGAGATCGGCTGCGTGGAGATCATCAATCGCATACCCACGGGGCGGGAGTTCCACCGCTACGTCAACCCCGAGCGCGAGGTTCACCCGGAGGCCGCCCTGGTGCACGGCCTCAGCACGGAATTCTTGCGCGACAAACCCCTCTTTAAGGACGTCGCCGCCGAATTCCTTTCGTTTCTGGGCGAAGCGGCCTTGGTGGCCCACAATGCCAGCTTCGATTTGGGCTTTATCAATGCCGAACTTGCGCGCCTGGCGCGCCCGCTGCTCTCCGCCGAGCGCATGGTCGACACACTTTTGCTGGCGCGACGCAAACATCCGGCGGGGCCGAACAGCCTCGACAGTTTGTGCAAGCGCTACGGCGTCGACAATTCCCAGCGCACGCGGCATGGGGCCTTGCTCGATGCCCTTCTGCTCGCCGCCGTTTATGTCGAGTTGCTTGGCGAGCGGCAGGCAACGCTCGGTCTGGAAACGTTGGTCTTGAGCGATTGGACGCCCGGTGCGGGCACGAGCCTCACGCCAACGCGCCCGGCCCCGCTGCCGGCGCGCATCGATCAAGAGGACGAAATCCGCCACCGCGAGTTCGTCAAAACCTTGGGGCCGCAGGCGCTCTGGCTACAGTACATGGCCGTGGTGGCCTAGCGGCCAGGGGCAGCCCGCCCGGGGGCCGCGCCCTCAGCTGGTCGTGGCCGGTTGCCCAGCCTTTTCCCTTTCCTTCTGCTTGCGGGCGATGAAGAGGCTTGCAAAATCGATGGGATCGAGCAGCAGGGGTGGAAATCCGCCCTCGCGCGTGATGTCGGACACCAGCCGGCGCAAGAACGGGAACAAGAGGGCTGGGCAATTTACCAAAAGGAAGGGCTCGAGCGACTCCTCCGGCATGCCTTCGATCTGGAACAGGCCGGCATAGGACAGCTCCATGTCGTAGATAACCGCGTCGTTGCTGGTCGCTTCGGCCTTGAAATGGATGTTGCTTTCGTAGGCTTTGTCCCCGAATTTGGCCGCATTCACGTTGACCTCAACCCGCAAATTGGGTTTCTCCGGCGGGTTGCTGAGGAGCTTGTCGACGTTGGGGTTCTCGAAGGAGAGGTCCTTGATGTACTGCCCGAGCACGCGCACCTGGACCGCTTGGCCCGGCGCGCCGGTCGCCGGCTTGCCGTTCCCGGCGTCTTGACTTTCAGCCATGCACTCTTCCCTTCAGATCTGGCGGCCGCATTGGATCGGCGGGGCAATTCCGCGGCAGGGCTGGCCGAAACCTGCGATCTATCTTTGCCGTGCCGTGACAGCATGCAGGGGCCACCTCGTCAAGGCACCATAGTCGAAAGGCCGAGCCGGTTGGCTTCAACCCCGCAATGTCTTAAGATTTGGCCGGCGGCAGCGGGAACTTGGCGCTTCACCGGAACCGAGTAGCCGGGGTCTGGTTGTCGCAGGCCTGGCAACCTACATCACTGGGTTGAGGCACTGGCTCGAAAGCTTTGGCAATGGACGGCAAAATCGACGCAATTACCCTGATTTTTCTCGTCTTGGCGGTGGTGGTTTTTCTCAAGCTGCGGAGCGTGCTCGGACGCCGGACGGGCCATGAGGATGGGCGGCTCGAGCGGTATCGAGCCCAGCGCGAGGCAAGCCAACGGAACGGTAAGATTGCCACGCAGGAAAAGGTCGTGACCCTGCCGCGGCGTGAGCGGGAGGAGGTCGAGAGCGCGCCCGTGGCCGAGCATGCCAAGGTACGCACGGACCTGGAGGAACGCGTCAAGGGCCTGGCCGGCGACAATGCCAGCATCGCCAGCGGACTTATGGATATCGCGCGCGCGGATGCCAGCTTTGATCCAGATCAATTTCTTAAGGGGGCGCGTGCCGCCTACGAGATCATTGTGACGGCATTCGCCGAGGGCAATCGCAAGACCCTCAAGGATCTCCTCAGCCGTGACGTCCACGATGGCTTTGCCGGTGCCATCGCCGAGCGCGAGGCACGCGGCGAGCAGGTCGATCAGAGCTTTGTTGGCATCAAAGCCGCCGACATCGTCGAGGCCGAACTCAAGAGCGGTGTGGCGCAATTGACGGTTAAGTTCGTGAGCGAATTGATTTCTGCTACCCGCGATCGCGCCGGCGAAGTCATTGCCGGTGATCCCAAGCGGATCAAAGAAGTGACCGATATCTGGACCTTTGCCCGCGAGGTCGCCTCGCGCAATCCGAACTGGAAGTTGATCGCCACGCAAGCCGCAAATTAGCCGCAACTGCTAGGCAAGCAGGACTAGTTTGGCTTTGGGGGATTGCCGTTTGCCGACGCCAGCGCGCTCTGGAGCCTTCAAAGTTGTGCTCGCGTCGTTTGCTCTTGGCGTCACGGCTGATGCGGAGGCTACGTCCGCCCAAAAGCAGGCCGCCAGCATGAAGGCACCCACGCTCACCTACCAACCGCTGGCGTTTTCCGAGATCCCCGGCTGGGATGGCGATGACCATGCGGCCGCCCTCAAGGCTTTCCTGAAATCGTGCGACCGAGTGTTGGTGGCGGCCCGCGAGCGCACCGCCGGCGACAAGGGCCAGGCGCCACCACAGGCGCTTATCGATGCTTGCACGGCCGCGAACCGATTGTCCCCCCGGCTTGGCAAGGAGCAGGCAAAGGCCTTCTTCGAACGCCATTTCGTGGCCAACGCCCTGCAGCATCCGGGTCCGCAAGGTTTGCTGACGGGCTATTACGAGCCGCTGCTGGAAGGCTCGCGCACCCCGCAAGGTCCGTTTCAAACGCCGGTTTACCGGCGCCCGCCGGACCTCGTTAACTTGGTCGACGAGACCCAACGCGCCCAAGCGGGTGTCGCCCTGACGCATGCCCGCAAAACCACCAGCGGAATTGAGCCCTACGCCACGCGGGGTGAGATCGAATCGGGTGCGCTGAAGGGCAAAGGTTTGGAGCTCATTTATCTGGCCGACCCCGTTGATCTGTTTTTCATGCAAATCCAGGGTTCGGGTCGGGTCAAGCTGGCCGACGGGACGATTATTCGCCTGCATTACGACGGCAAGAATGGACACCCCTATAGCTCTATCGGGCGCTACCTGATCGAAAAGGGCTTGCTTGCCGCCGACAAGGTGTCCATGGGTGCCTTGTCGAACTGGCTCAAGGCCGATCCCGAGCGCGCTAAGAAAGTCATGTGGCAGAACGCCTCCTACGTCTTCTTCCGTGAACTAAAGGGTGCCGAGGCGGGCGCGGCGCGGGGCGCCATGAATTCTCCGCTGACGCCCGGCCGCAGCCTGGCCGTCGACACCGCCTACCACGTCCTGGGCTCGCCGATTTTCGTGCGCGGCAGCGACATGACCCATGTCGACAAATCCGGCACATTCAATCGCCTGATGATCGCCCAGGATGTGGGTTCGGCCATCAAGGGGCCCGAGCGCGGCGATATTTATTTTGGCTCCGGCGCCGCTGCCGGCCGGCTTGCCGGCGTTACCAAGCACGCCGGCAAGTTCATCGTGCTTCTGCCCAAGACGGCGCCGCTCGACGCGGACCAAAGCGGCGGTTTTGGGCTGACGACCGTCGTCAAAACCCCGCGATGAAAAAAGCCGGCCAGAGCGCGGGTCGCGGCGGCCGGCCCATCACCTCAGATGAGGCCTCCCTTTGGGAGCACGCGACGCGCACCCTCGTGCGCGTGAAAGCCAAGCCGCGCGTTACCGCAGCGCTCGGCCCGCAAGGCACGGAGCAGAGCTCGCCGGGCACGGGCCCGCAAAAACCCAAGCCCCGGCAACCGCAGACCCAACCCGTACGGATTGGCGCGCAAAGGGAGGCGGCGCGCGCCGCGCTTCCGAGCGCGCCCGAGGTGCTCGATCGCCGCCAGATGCGCCGCATTGCGGCGGGCAAGACCGACATCGACGGCCACATCGACCTGCACGGGCTACGCCAGGCCGAGGCGCATGCCCGCTTGCGCGCCTTTCTGCAGAGCGCCTCCGCCGCCGGCCTGAAGACCGTGCTGGTGATCACGGGCAAAGGTGCGGACGCCGATCGCGGCGATGCCCTGGGTGGTGCGCTGGGCGAGCGCCAGCGCGGGGTCTTGCGCCGCAACGTGCCGCTTTGGCTCGCGCAAGCAGAGCTGAGCCATATCGTGCTGAGCTACGCTGCGGCGGGAACACGCCATGGCGGCGGCGGCGCATTTTATGTGCGCCTGCGCAAATCGACCCGATCAGGTTGAGGTTAGACGGTTGCGCTTGCGCGCAACGTTGGCAGCATAGCGGCCTTCCGGTCCGCCCTCGTGCACGGGCCGGGTCGGAAAATGCCCGAGCGAGCGAGCACGATCGTACATCACGATCGCCCCGGCCATCGCCAAATTGATGCAGAAATGACAGGGAATGCGCACCACGTAATCGCAGCGTTCGAGCAGCTCGGCGGATAAGCACCCACGCTCGGGTCCCAGCACGTAGGCGGCGCGCAACGGGTGGCGAAAGCTCGGCAGTTCAATGGCTCGGTCGAGCAGTTCCACCCCCACCAAGCGGCAGCCCTCCGGCAGGGCAAGCTCGGCGACACTGCCCCAGTTATAGTGCGGCAGGTGCACGATGCCCTTCGAGGTATCCGAACGTGCCTCGAGCGCCGCGTAGGTTGCACCGATCGTGAAGGTGAAGCTTGCGCCAAATCCGTGTGCGGAGCGCATCAGGTTGCCCAAGTTCAAGGCCTTCGAGATGCGCTCGGCGCCGATTGCAAAGTAGCCTCGGGCGGGCAGCGGCGGCACTGGCTGGTCCATGCTGAGAGCCCTCACCTGTCCTCGGGTTTAAGCCTCGGCCACCTCTCCGGCAAGCGCCGGCGGCGATGGCGTTGCCGGCGCAAGGTCTTCCCCAGCTTACGCATTTCGGTTAAGAGGCCGCGCCGGGGCCGAGCTGGCTTCGCCACAAGAGCCAACGGAGTTGAGACGCATGAAGCGCAAGACGCGCATGATCCCACTCGCCATTGCCACCCTCGCGCTCACGGGCGCGACCGCGGCCTCGGCGCAGCAGGCCAAGCAGCTGTCGATCGCCACGGGCGGTACCGGCGGCATCTACTACCCGCTCGCCGGCGGCTTCGGCACCATCATTGCCAAGGAACTGCCCGGAATCACCGCCACGGCCGAGGTGACCGGCGGCTCGCTCGACAACATGAAGTTGATCGGCTCGGGCAACGCCGATGTGGCCTTCACGCAGGTCGATACCGCGCTCGATGCGGTCAATGGCAAGGACAAATTTAGCAAGAAGCTGCCCATCCGCGCCTTGGTGGTCATGTACCCAAACCTGATGCAGGTGGTTACGCTGGAGGGCAACGGCATTAGCAAATTCGAGGACCTCAAGGGCAAGCGCGTTTCGACCGGATCGCCGGGCAGCGGTACGGAAATTTTCGCCTTTCGCGTGATCGACGGCTTTGGTCTCGACAAGGACAAAGACATGTCGCGCGAGCGTCTCAGCGCCGCGGAATCGGGCAATGCCCTCAAGGATCGGAAGATCGACGCATTTATGTTCGTCGCCGGAGTACCGACCGCAGCCATCACCGATGTGGCCGCCACCCCGGGTCTTAGAATGCAGCTGATCGATCACGACCAGGCGCTGCCAAAGATGGTGGAAAAGTGGGGACCGGCCTACGCGACCGCCACCATCCCCAAGGGCGGCTATCCCAATCAGGACAAGGACTCCAAGGTGATCGCGGTTTGGAACATCATGGCCGTGCGCGAGGATTTCCCCGCCGACCTTGCTTACAAGCTCACCAAACTGATGTTGGAGAAACGCGAGGATCTCAGCAAGGTGCACAAGGAGGCCCTCAACATCAAGACCGAGAACCAGAAGTCGCAGAACGCGGGCATCCCCTGGCATCCAGCCGCGCTCAAGTACTTTGCCGAAAACGGCATCAAGGTCGACTAGGGCAATGCCACGGCCGACGCTGAGGCTGCCGACGCCGGCGGCCACCTGCTTCGCAATGTTAAGAGAACGGTTGGCCGTCAGGAGAGCTTATCGGATGGTGGGGCGTGTGTTAGCGGCGCGTGAAAATTTGCGCCCATGGCAAGCCGGCGTCCCGGCAGGGTCCCGCCTGCCCTGGCCGCGCCGGAGCGAAGGGGGACCGTTCGTTGGCTGAGGCAAAGGAGGGCGCGGCGTCCTTCCAGGACGTAACCGCGGCGGCACAGCTCGACGAGGCCAAGCGCAGGCGCGTCGAGGAATTGATCGAAGAGGAGGAAGGCGCCACCAATGCGCTTGGGGGCTGGCTCGGCCGGGCCGTCTTGTGGTTTGCCGCGGGGGTCTCGATCCTGCACCTTTATGCAGCGGCCGCCGGCGCACCGCCGTTCTATGGGACGCCGATTATTCCGACCTACACCTTGCGTCCGCTGCATGTCGGCCTGGTATTGGCGCTCATCTACGTGCTCTATCCGGTGTGGCGGACCCTGCGCAATCGTGTGACGCCGCTGGATTGGCTTTGCGCGGGTATTAGCCTCGCGATCATCGGCTACATCATCTACCAGGGCCCGGAGTTCGGTGACCGGGCCATCGATCCCGACCCGCTCGATTTCTACGTTGGCATAGCACTCATCGTGCTGCTGCTCGAAGCCGCACGCCGCTCCGCCGGCTGGATTATGCCAGTCGTCTCCCTCGTTTTCATCGCCTACGCGCTACTGGGCAAATACCTGCCGCCGCCCTGGACGCATCGGGGCTATTCCCTCGAGCGCCTGGTTGGGCATCTCTACATGACCCTTGAGGGCATCTTCGGCACGACCGTGGAGGTTTCCTCCAGCCTCATCATCCTGTTCACCATCTTCGGCGCGGTCCTGCAATACTCCGGGGCCGGCAAGTTTTTCATTGATTTCTCGTTTGCCGCCATGGGCGGGCGACGCAACGCGGCCGGCCGGGCGGTCGTCCTGTCGTCATTTCTGCTCGGTGGCCCATCGGGCTCGGGCGTCGCCACCACGGTGACCATCGGCACTGTCGCCTACCCGCTCCTCGAGAAGGCAGGCTACGAAAAAAACGCCGCCGGCGGATTATTGGCCGCCGGTGGGCTGGGCGCGATTATTTCGCCTCCGGTGTTGGGCGCGGCCGCTTTTTTGATCGCCGAGTTCCTCAAGATTTCCTACCTCGACGTGATTTGGATGGCGGCGATTCCGACCGTTCTTTATTACTTTAGCATCCTGACGATGGTGGAGCTCGATGCTGCCAAATATGGCGGCGGTGGCGAGCTAATGGTTCCGCAAGGGACGCTCTGGCGCGTTACCAGGGAATACTGGTTTCATTTCGGCTCCTTGGTGTCGATCGTCGGCCTGATGCTGATCGGCTTCTCGCCGGTGTTGGCGGTGTTCTGGGCGACCCTGTTGGCAATTGCCGTCAGCTACCTGCGGCGCGACACCGCGCTGGTGCCGGCCAAGCTGGTGCGGGCCCTGGCGGAAGGAACCACCGGGGTGCTTAGCATCGCGGCGACCTGCGCCACCGCCGGCATCATTGTCGGCGTCACGACGCTGACGGGGCTGGCCCAGCGTTTCGCCGATATCATCATCGGGTATGCCCAGGGCAATCTGGTGCTGACGGCGCTGTTCTCGGCGGCCATCGTCTGGGTGGTCGGATTAGCCGTGCCTGTCACGGCCTCCTACATCATGTGCGCCGTGATCGCGGCACCGGCGCTCATCAAACTCGGCGTGCCGGATTTTGCCGCGCATATGTTCATCTTCTACTATGCGGTGCTGTCGGAGGTTTCCCCACCCACGGCGCTATCGCCCTTTGCAGCCGCGGCCATTACCGGGGGCAGTCCCTATCGCACCACCCTGCAGGCTTGGAAGTATACGATGCCGGCCTTCCTGGTGCCCTTTGTGTTCGTGTGCGATCCGCTGGGGGTCGGGCTGTTGGCGACGGTCCCGAAGGGTGGCAGCTTCCTCGATATCGCCGTCGTGACATTGGAAACGCTATTCGGCATCGCGGTTTTGGGCTTCGCCTTCCAGGGCCGGCTATTTCGCAAGAGCACGGCGGTGGAGACCGGTTTGTTCGTTGCGGCGGGCCTGCTTCTGGTATTTCCGGAGCTGATCGCCACCATCCTGGGCTTGCTGCGCCTCGAGCTTCGCTATCCGCATGCCATCGCCTTTGGGCTTGCAGCCATTGCGGTGCTGATGCAATGGATGTGGCCGGAACGGGTGCAGCCACGACCGTCATGATTTTCTGAGCGCAAGCCAAGGAGCGCAGCCAATGCGGCTCGACAAAAGCATTCCCGCCGTCATCACCGGAGGCGCGTCCGGCTTGGGCGCGGCCACCGCCCGGGCGCTTGCTGCAAAGGGCGTCAAGGTTGCCGTTCTCGATGTCAATGCTGAGGCCGGAGCAAAAATCGCCAAGGAACTGGATGGCGTCTTCGCCAGCTGCGACGTCACCAGCGAGGCGAGCGTTGATGCCGCGCTCGCGACTGCGCGCGCGGCGCATGGCCAAGAGCGCATCCTCATCAACTGCGCGGGCATCGGCGTTGCCAAGCGGATCTCCCGCCGGGTCAAGGAGACAAATGCGATCGAACCACACGACCTTGCGACGTTTACCAAGGTCATCCAGGTCAATCTAATCGGCACATTCCTGATGATGTCCAAGTCAGCGATCGGCATGCAGACGACCGCAGCGATCACCGATGATGGCGAGCGCGGCGTGATGATAGGCACCTCCTCCGTGGCGGCACAGGACGGCCAGATCGGCCAGGTCGCCTATTCGGCCTCCAAGGGCGGCGTCGCGGCTATGACGCTGCCGGTGGCGCGTGATCTTGCGCGCGATGGCATCCGTGTCGTCACCATCATGCCGGGTCTGTTCCTGACGCCGATGTTTGCCGGCCTCTCGCCGGAGGCACAACAGTCGCTGGCCGCCTCCGTACCCTTCCCCTCGCGCCTGGGTCAGCCTGCCGAATACGCCGCACTGGCCGTGCATATCTGCGAAAATTCCATGCTCAACGGCGAGTGCATCCGGCTCGACGGCGCCTTGCGGATGGCGCCTCGATAAGGCGGGCGTGGGACGGCTCGCTTACCAATTCATGCAAAATTGACGAAGGCCTCGCATAAACCGGCCTAGGCTTGCCGTGGCACGCCACGCGGCAAGTGCCGTGTCGCCTGCTGGAGCGCCTCGGATGGGCTCGCGCATCGTGCTTCTAAGTGTGCTCTTGGTGCTGCCGGCAGCCTGGCTCAGCGCCGAGGCACAATATTTTCGCGCCAGTCCCTTCGCCGGCGCGTTCAGGCAGGCTCCCGACGGCAGCCCAGGCGGCGCCCATCCGGGCGATCGCTCCGAGCCCGCGGGCCCAAGTGCCCCGGCCACCTACCGAACCTTGTGCGTGCGTCTGTGCGATGGCTTTTATTTTCCCATCAGCTTCGCCGTGCCGGAAAGCGGCCTCAAGCGAGACGCCGAGCAATGTCGGGCGAGCTGTGGAACCGAGGCGCGTCTTTTTTATCATCTCAATCCCGGCGGCAGCGTCGCGGCCATGTTCGACTTGGCTGGGCGGGCCTACAGCGCGCTGCCCACCGCCTTTACCTATCGCAAAACCTTGGTGGCCGGCTGCAGCTGCCGGCCACAAGGCCGAGCTTCGCCGGCCGCGGACGGCGCCGAAAGGGCGTCCAACACCCGCGCGCCTGAGCCACCCACGTCCGCCTGGATCGATTATTCTCTCGATCGCGGTGAAGGGCGAGCGCTGGCGCGGCCGGAGCCGATCGTGCGCGATGTTTCGAACCCGGCGTGGGGCTCCTTGCTGGCCCGGGATTGAGCGGCGTGCCTGAAATGCGCGCGGGCGCGACAGTGTTGCGTCGCTCAGCCGGCGATGCGATCCATGGCCTCGGCGAGCTCGACATCCCGCTCGGTGAGCCCTCCGGCGTCGTGCGTGGAGAGCGTCACCTCGACCCGATTCCAGACATTGGTCCATTCGGGATGGTGGTTCATCTGCTCGGCCACGAGCGCGCTGCGTGCCATGAAGCCGAAGGCCTCATTGAAATCCTTGAACACAAAGGTGCGATGGATGGCGTCGCGGCCCGCGACCGGTTGCCAGTTTGCTAGCCGCTGCGCCAGACGGGTGCGTGCGGCCGGGTCAAGTGTCTTTGCCATGCTGTCTCCTCTAGCCGGCTCCCAAGTGTGCGGGCTCAGCGAACGGATAGATGTCCTCGACGGCATATGGCGGTCCGCCGGAGCCGGGTCGCGCCGACATTAGGACGAAGCGCGAGGCCGTAAAAGGCGCGAGGCGCAGGGCCCCATTTTCTTCGAGAAAGCGCGCGGCGAGGCGGGGCCGCACGCCGCGGGCGCGCGCGAGCGTCACGTGCGGCTTGAAGGCGCGCGGATCGCGCTCCAAACCCGCCGCACGCGCGGCCCGTTCGTTGGCGCGGTAGAGATGCTCAAGCGCCGGCCCGCCTTCCACGGAGGCCCACAGCACGCGGGCCTCACGGCCGGCGAAGGCCCCGACACCGGCGATTGTAATTGGGAACGGTTCGACCCGGATGTCGCGCAGGCGATCGGCAAAGTCGTCGGCGGTGCGTTCATCGATATCGCCGACGAAGCGCAAGGTGATGTGCATGTCATCGGCCTCGACCCACTTGGCGCCGGTGATCGGCGCACGCAGGAGCGACAGGTGCAACCGAACCGTTTCGGGAAGCTCGAGCGCGGTGAACAGGCGTGGCATGTCTAGCCCTTTGATGCTGCGGCGCGCTTGTGGCGCACCCGGTCGATGAGCTGCTCGACCTGGGGCAGGATCCGGCGCGTGATCTCGGCAACACCGCTACCGTTAGGGTGAATCCCATCGCCGAGATTGAACTTTGCCTCAAAGGCGATGCCATCCAGAAAAAACGGATAAAGCAGTAGAGCATGCTTGCTGGCAAGCTCAGGGTAGATGGCATCGAAGGCGGCGCTGTAGCTGCCACCGAGGTTGCGGGGCGCCAGCATACCAGCGAGCAAGACTTCGATGCCGTCTGACTTAAGCTCGACGATGATCTTTTCGAGATTGGCCTTGGCCCGCGCGGGCTCGAGACCACGCAAGGCATCGTTGGCGCCGAGCTCCAAAATCACGGCGTCGGTCGCTTCCGGGATGGCCCACTTGAGCCGTTCGAGCCCGCCTGCCGTGGTGTCGCCCGAAACGCCTGCATTGATGATTTCCACGTTGTGGCCGCGCGCCTTGAGCGCGCGTTCGAGCTGGGCGGGGAAGGCGTCGGCAGCCTTGAGCTGGAAGCCGGCCGCCAGGCTATCGCCCAAAACCACGATGCGCACGGGCTTCGCCGGGGCGGTGGCGGCGAGGGCCACGGCCGCAAGCAGCCAATTGCAGAGGAGAACGCGAAGCACCATGTTCAACAGCCGCCCGTTCGATGGCATGGTCCGCATCGCCTGATCCCCATTCGTGCTGAGACTGACGTAGAAATTCGCCAAGCTCGAGACAAGCCCTTGCCAGTGGAGCTCCCCTGATCGTGGCTAAAAACCTGATTTCTCTCAGCAACGTAAACCTGACGTTGCCGAGCCGGGCCGGGCCGGTGTCGATCTTGAAAGGCGTTGCACTCAAGATCGGTGCGGGCGAGGCGGTCGCCATCGTCGGGCCAAGCGGTTCGGGCAAGACGTCCTTGTTGATGATCGTGGCCGGCCTCGAGCGTGCCAGCTCTGGGACAGTGATTGTGGCGGGCCATGACTTCGGTCGCCTCGACGAGGATCGCCTTGCTGCCGTGCGCGGGCAGAACATCGGCATCGTCTTCCAAGCCTTTCATCTCGTGCCCACCATGACCGCGCTGGAAAATGTCGCCCTACCTCTGGAATTTGCCGGCAAGTCCGATGCTTTCGAACGTGCCCGCGAGATGCTGGCCGAAGTGGGCTTGGCGCATCGTGCCGATCATTTTCCCGCGCAGCTCTCCGGTGGGGAACAGCAACGCGTGGCGATCGCCCGGGCCTTGAGCCCGCGGCCGCAAATCATTCTCGCCGATGAACCCACCGGCAATCTCGATGGCAAGACCGGCGCGCACGTCGTCGACCTCCTGTTCGAGCTACAGCGGCGTCGGCAATCGACGCTGCTGCTGGTCACGCACGATCCTAATCTGGCGCGACGTTGCGGTCGGCTCATCGAAATGCAGGACGGCTGCATTGCCGGCGCGGAGCTCGTATCCGCATGAGCGTCGCGGTGTCCGACCTCAAGGCGCACGAGGTGCGCCGGCGCCTGCCCCTGCTGTTGAGCCTGGTGCTGCGTGAGCAGCGCAACGGCCTCAAGGGCTTTTACGTCTTCATCGCCTGCGTGGCCCTGGGCGTGGCCGTCATCACCGGGGTCGGCGCGCTTGCCGACGCGCTGCGCTCGAGTTTCGAGCGCCAGGGGGAAACGCTGATTGGCGGAGATGTGGTGTTGGCGCGTCCGCACCGACCCGCCGAGGGGCACGAGCGCAGCTGGCTTTGGCAGCAGGGTCGGGTCAGCGAAACCGCCACCATGCGTGCCATGGCGCGCCGAACCGATGGTACCGACCAGGCGCTCGTGGAGCTTAAAGGGGTGGACGTTGCCTATCCCTTGGTCGGCGCGGTCGCCTTGGCGGAGGCGTCCTCGCTCACGGCCGCCGTGCGCGAGAACGCCGGCGCCGCCGTCGACCCAATCCTGCTCGAACGCCTGGGCGTCAAGGTCGGCGATCGCCTGGCCATAGGTCATATCGAGGTACCGATCCGCGCCACCATAACGACGGAGCCGGACCGCATCAGCGAACGACTGAGCGTGGGCCCACGCGTGCTCATTTCGCTGGAGACCCTGCGCAGCAGTGGGCTTGTTGATCCCGGCAGTCTGGTGAGCTGGCGCTATGCCCTGAAACTCGCCCCGGATGGGACCGCGCTCGGCGATCAGCTTGCTGCTTTTCGCAACGCCGTCAAGCAAGCGCTGCCCGAAGCGGGCTTCACCATGCGCGACCGCCGCGATCCTTCTCCGCAGGTGTCACGCACGCTCGAACGATTGCGCCAGTTCCTGACGCTCGTCGGCTTGGCGGCACTTCTGGTCGGTGGTGTCGGCGTCGCCAATGCGGTGGCCACCTATCTCGATCGCCGCCGCAAGGTGATCGCCGCCTTCAAAAGCCTTGGCGCCAGCAGCCGCATCATTTTTGGCGTGCACCTTTTGCAGGTCATCTTAATTGCCATCCTCGGCATCGTGGCGGGCAGCGTGCTCGGCATGCTGATCCCGGTCGCGTTGACCTCGGCGCTCGGAGACGCCTTGCCGATCAAGGCGGATATCGCCCTGACGGTCCGCAGTTTGTCGACGGCTGCCGCGTACGGGCTGCTGGTCTCTTTGCTGTTCAGCCTGTGGCCGCTCGGGCGCGCCGAAGAAGTGCCTCCGGCCGTGCTCTTTCGCGACGAGGTGGCGACCGAACCCGTGCTGCCGCGCTGGGGTATTATCGCCATGACGACAGGCATGGGCGCGCTCCTGGCAGCATTCGCCATCTTTAGCTCGGAGGCGCGGCTGCTGGCCTTCTACTCCTGTCTTGGTGTCATCCTGGTTTTTGCCGTCTTTACCGGCCTCGGCGCCTTGATCTCGCGCGTCGCCCGCCTTATCAGCCGGCCGCGTTGGCCGGAGTTGGCGCTGGCCATTGGCAATCTTGGCGCCCCCGGTGGGCTGACCCGATCGGTGGTGATCTCGCTGGGGGCCGGCCTCTCGCTGTTAGTGACGGTTGCCCTCGTCGATCGCTCCGTCATCGCCGAATTGACCGAACACCTGCCGGAGAGCAGCCCGAACTACTTCATCCTCGACATCAAGCGCGATGAAAGCACGGCATTTCAGACGCTCGTGCGGCGCGAGGTGGCC
>Ga0081455_10000560_pt1 | contig 48455 bp, 43 predicted proteins | sample TabmetS3T2R1_FD_70207 | JGI IMG/M metagenome (GOLD analysis project Ga0081455, IMG submission 70207) | Tabebuia heterophylla rhizosphere microbial communities from the University of Puerto Rico - S3T2R1 | ecosystem: Host-associated > Plants > Roots > Rhizosphere ...
TTCATGCCATACGAGGTTTCCGACCAGCGGGTCATCGCAGTCTATTTCGACAAGGAGCGACGGGTCACGAGACTCGCCAATTACGGGATCAAGGATGGAAAAATCTTCGATTTCTATTCTCAAACGACACCGACCGGCGGCCAGGAGCTGAGTTACATCCGCAATATTTTCAGGAACGTCGGTTTCAAGCCATTCTAGGGCCGACAAAAAAGGGCCCGCGCAACCACGCGGGCCCTTCGCTTTTTGCGATCACGATCACTGGTGGGCGAGAACCGCCAGCAGCAGCAGCGCCACGATATTCGTAATCTTGATCATCGGGTTCACGGCGGGCCCCGCCGTGTCCTTGTACGGATCGCCAACGGTGTCACCGGTGACTGCAGCCTTGTGGGCTTCAGAACCTTTGCCGCCATAGTGGCCATCCTCGATGTATTTCTTGGCGTTGTCCCAAGCGCCGCCGCCTGACGTCATCGAGATTGCGACGAACAGACCGGTGACAATTACACCGAGCAGCATCGCGCCCACGGCAGAAAACGCCGCCGACTTGCCCGCCGGTCCACCGCCCGCAATGAAGTAGATGGCGAAATAGCAGACGATCGGCGAGAGCACCGGCAATAGCGACGGCACGATCATTTCCTTGATCGCCGCCTTGGTGAGCATGTCGACAGCGCGGCCGTAGTCGGGCTTGTCCTTGCCCTTCATGATGCCCGGCTTGTGGCGGAATTGCCGCCGCACTTCCTCGACGATCGCGCCCGCGGCTCGGCCGACGGCTGTCATGCCGAGCGCGCCAAACAGGTAGGGCAGCAATCCGCCGAACAAGAGGCCGACGACGACGTACGGGTTGTTCAGCGAGAAGTCGAGCTGGATGCCCCGGAAGTATGGATGCTGTGCGGCGTTCTTGGTGAAGAACTGCAGGTCCTGGTTATAGGCGGCAAACAGCACCAATGCGCCGAGGCCGGCCGAGCCGATCGCGTAGCCTTTGGTGATCGCCTTCGTCGTGTTGCCGACAGCGTCGAGCGCGTCGGTGGACTTGCGCACGTTTTTCGGCAGGCCAGCCATTTCCGCAATGCCGCCGGCATTGTCGGTGACAGGGCCAAACGCGTCGAGCGCAACCACCATGCCGGCGAGTGCCAGCATTGCGGTTACGGCGATCGCGATGCCGAACAGTCCCGCTTGCAAATAGGCAACCAGGATACCGGCGATGATCACCACCGCAGGCAGCGCGGTTGCTTCGAGTGATACCGCGAGACCCTGAATGATGTTGGTGCCGTGGCCGGTAACCGAGGCCGAAGCGATTGAGCGCACCGGACGGAAATTGGTGCCAGTGTAGTACTCGGTGATCCAGATAATCAGCCCGGTGACCACAAGGCCGACGACCGCACAGACATACAGCGCCTGCCCGGTGAAGTTGGCACCCGCGATGCGGCCGAAACCAACCAGGGAGTCGGTGACGAACCAGATGGCAACCAGCGAGAGTAACGCCGAAGCGATGAAGCCCTTGTAGAGCGCCCCCATAATTGACCGTTTGCGGCCCAGCCGCACGAAGAACGTCCCGATGATCGAGGTGATGATGCACGCGCCGCCGATGGCGAGCGGATAGGTCATCATGCTCATGAGCATCGGCGTTCCGGCAAAAAAGATCGAAGCCAGCACCATCGTGGCAACGGTCGTCACGGCGTAGGTTTCGAACAGGTCCGCGGCCATGCCGGCACAGTCTCCAACGTTGTCGCCGACGTTGTCGGCGATCGTTGCCGGGTTGCGCGGATCGTCCTCGGGGATGCCCGCTTCGACCTTGCCGACGAGATCGCCGCCGACGTCCGCGCCCTTGGTGAAGATGCCGCCGCCAAGACGGGCGAAGATCGAAATCAGCGATGCACCAAATCCGAGCGCGACAAGAGCGTCGATGACCGTGCGGTCATTCGGCGCCTTGTGCATCGTGCCGGTCAGGAACCCGAAATAGAGCGTCACGCCGAGCAGCGCGAGGCCCGCAACCAGCATTCCCGTGATGGCGCCCGACTTGAAGGCGAGCTCGAGCCCCCCGGCGAGCGACTTCGTGGCAGCCTGCGCCACGCGCACGTTGGCGCGCACCGAGACGTTCATGCCGATGAAACCGGTCGCCCCCGAAAGGACGGCACCGATCGCAAAGCCGACTGCGACCAGCCAGCCCAAGGTGAACCCAATTATTACAAAGATCACCACCCCGACGATGCTGATGGTGAGGTACTGGCGTTTCAGATAGGCCTGCGCGCCCTCGCGCACGGCCTCGGAAATTTCCTGCATTCTCTTGCTGCCGGGGTCGGCGCTCAGCACCGACTGGGTCGCCCAGAATCCGTAGACGATCGCGAGCACCCCACAGCCGACGATCAACCACAAAGTAGTCATGGTGGCCTTTTTCCTCGATTTTGATTGGTGCTGGCGGGACGAACGCTCCCGCCGGCGCCAGGAGCGTCGAGGATGGCCGCTTGTAAGGGCGCTTCACCCCGACCGGTAAGCGCGCGGATATAGCCAAAAAGCCATGGAATAGGCAACGCGGATTTTGGGTGCACCCCTGCTACCGGTGAGGCCGTTTTTGGCGGGCCGCTCGCTTATCGGGCTAAACCGTTGCCGCCCGAGGCCGAATGGTGAGCCACACCAAAAGCGCACCGGTCACAAAGATCGTCGGAAAAATCACTTCGTTGATTGTCGCCCAGCCGAACCTGTCCAATAGCTGCCCGGACAAAAAGGAACTCAGCGCCATACTGCCGAAAATCAGAAAATCGTTGAAAGCCTGAACCTTGTTGCGCTCATGCGGGCGGTGGCACTGCGTCACCATCGTGGTGGCGCCTATAAACGAGAGGTTCCAGCCGAAGCCCAGCAATACCAGCGCGGTCCAGAAGTGAGCCACCGAGAGCCCCGAAATACCGACGACAGCGGTCGCGGCGATCAATAGCAGACCGATGCCCGTGATGCGCTCGACCCCGAAACGCGCGATCAGCGAGCCGGTCACAAAGCTCGGCGCGTACATCGCAAGCACATGCCACTGAATGCCCAGCGCGGCATCGGTCACCGAGTGGCCGCAGCCGACCATCGCCAGCGGCGCTGACGTCATAAGCATGTTCATCATGGCGTAACTTGCTATCCCGCAAGCAACCGCGACGATGAAACGTGAATTTTGCACGATCTCGCCCAGCGGTCGCACGCTTCCGTGACGGGGAGCGGCAAGCGGTGGCACCTTCACGAATTGCAGTACACACGCCGCAGCCACCGCACAAACTGACTGGCCAAGATAGCTGGCCGCAAAAAGGTGCGGCGTCAGCAGGTCCTTGGTGAAGATCACAAGTTGCGGCCCGAGCACGGCAGCAAAAACGCCGCCCGCGAGCACCCATGAAACGACCTTCGGTCGATACGCATCGCTCGCGGTATCGGCAGCCGCGAACCGGTACGACTGATGCGCGGCCGCATAGAGACCGCCACAAAACGTGCCGAAAAGCAGTAGCGAGAAACTGCCGCTCATCACCGCCGAATAGGAAATCAGGCCGGAGAGGACGCCGAAGGCCGATCCGCATTGAAGGGCAAAACGGCGGCCGAATTTGCGGGCCAGCACACCGAGCGGCAGTGTGCCGAGCCACATGCCGAACACCATCGCCGTCACCGGCAACGTTGCCAGACCCTTGTCCGGCGCCAGCACGGCACCGACAATACTTGCAGTGCTCACGATGACGGTGTTGTTGCCGCCAGCGAGCGCCTGCGCGACTGACAGTACTATGGCATTCCGCCGCGCCAGATTGTCGTCTGGCACGATGTGCTCTAGCGGCTCGGCAGCGGCTGACATATCCGTCCCTGGGGAAAAAAGGCCGCTCTTTGTATAGGCGGTGCGGGTGAATCGCTACTGCGGGTGCCGCAGATCAGGGATGATTTTTATTGAAACCGTGATCTCCGCCGCTGATGCATGCACGGCCGGCCTAGCGCTTGCGCGCTGCTTTCACGGCCCGTTTGACAGGGAACTCAAAAACGCCCGGATGCCGGATGCTTGCTTCCCGTGCCTCTGCAATCGACCTCGCGCCGATCTGGCCGAGCGATGCGCGCAGCTCGTCGATATAAAGGTCGATCAGGTAGTCGGGCCCCTCGTCGCCGAGCGCGCCAACAGCCCAGAGGAAGGACTTGCCCGCAAAGGCAGCGTTCGCTCCGAGGGCGAGCGCCCGCATCACGTCCTGGCCGCTGCGGATGCCGCTGTCGAGGAGAATGGTCGCCTTCTTGCCGACCGCAGCAGCAATGGCAGGCAGCACGTCAATCGACGTCGCCAGCGCCTCGATCTGCCGGCCGCCGTGGTTCGATACCCAAATGCCGTCGACGCCGAGTCCGACCGCGGTTTCGGCATCCTCGGGATGCAGCACGCCTTTGACGGCCATCGGCCCTTTCCAGGCGTCGCGATACCGTTTGACCTCTTCCCAAGAAAAAGCGCCACCCATCCGGGCACGGGCATACGCAATGATCTCATTCGTGCCAGCACCTGGCCGAGCATACTCGCTGATGGTTGCAAAACGGGGATAGCCGTTGCGCAAAAGGGCGAGCAGCCACCGCGGCCGCACCAGCATCTCGTAAATCATCCGTGCATTGGGACGAAACTCGTGGGCAAGACCGGCATAGGTCTCGCGCGAACGTGTCGTCCGAACGGGAACGTCGAGCGTAAGGACGAGGACCTTGGCATCGACCGCCTTCGCGCGCCGCACAAGATCGAAACCGATTTTGTGATCGTCGTGCCAGAACCGGTAGAGTTGGAGCCAGAATACATCCGGCGCAGCCTCGGCGGCCTGCTCGATCGTGATGCCACCCGCAACACTTAAAGTGTAGGGCACGCGCACGCGCTGAGCCGCCTTCGCCATCAGAAGATCGGCACCCGGCCACACAAGCGACGGGCCACCCATCGGCGCCATGCCGATCGGGGCGCTGTACGTGCGTCCGAACAGCTTCACGTCGACTGGAGGCAGCGCGGGCATCACGCCATAGCGCGGGGCAATCTCGACTGCATCCAAGGCCGCCCAATTTTGAGCAATGCCGACATCGTTGCCGGCGCCGGTGTCGCCATATTCGAACGCGAAAAGCGGCACGTTGCGCGGGGCCTGACGTCGCAGCCAAGCCGTGGTCGGAAATTTCCGGTGGTGTTTCTGAAAGTTCGGGTGCTTGTCGACCGGAGTGACCGCCGCTTTCTTCGCCGTCATGTCATGCATCGTGAATCCGTCCCTTGCAGCCTCATTATAACCATGCTCGCGCGGCCCGTCCTGCCAATTCAGAAGTGGCTGAAAGAGGTGCGCCTGAAAACCAGCGATTTGCCTGAGGCGTCAATGAAACGTGCGCCCTCGCCGCTTTTGGTCTGTCCGATTTCGGTGACCGGCACACCCGCGGTCTTTGCCGCTGCACGAAAACTTTCGCCTTTCTCTTTCGGCACGGTGCAGACGATTTCGTAGTCGTCGCCTCCAGTGAGAGCCAACTCAATTGCGGCTGCATCGCCTGCTATGACCGCCTTGGCCGCATCCGATACGGGAACGCTTGCGACGTTGATGTCTGCCGCAACGCCGGATGCACGACACAGCTTGCTGAAATCGCCTGCGAGCCCATCGGAAATGTCCATTGCCGCCGAAGCATGATTACGGACGGCATCGGCCAGCACAGTGCGCGGCTGAGGCAGAAGGTATCGCGACATCAAATGCTGGCGCTGCGTATCATTGAGTTTCCAGCTTTTTGCCTTTCCGGCGCGCAGAGCCACGCCGAGCGCGGCATCCCCGATTGTACCCGTCACGAAGACATGATCCCCTGGTTTCGCGCCGACGCGGCGTACCATGGTCCCCTCCGGCACGCTGCCGAACATGGCAATCGAAACCGTGACCGGCCCCGGGGTCCGATCGGTGTCTCCACCGAAGAGCGGGCAGCTGTAGAGCACAGCATCACTCCGCAGACCCTCGGCAAATCCACCGAGCCAGTCGTCGGTAATGTCCTTCGGGATCGCCAGTGAGAGCAGAAAGCCGAGTGGGCGCGCTCCTTTCGCGGCAAGGTCCGAAAGGTTGACGCGAAGCGCCTTGCTCGCCACCGCCTGCGCGGCATCTTCGCGAAAAAAATGAACACCGCCGACGATCGCGTCGGTCTTGAGCACGAGATCACATCCCGGCGGCGGCTTGATAAATGCTGCGTCGTCGGACAGTCCAAGCGCGCCGGGATGCGTCGCGATCGGCCCGAAGAAGCGTGCGATCAGGCGATCCTCGGCCGAGATATCATCGGACGCAGCCATCGTCTCATCCGGCCGCGCGGCCGAATTCGGCCGCGCGCAAACGCCGTGCAAGTTGATCGAGAACGGCGTTGACCATCCCAGTCTCGTCACGTTCGACAAAAGCGGCGGCGACGTCCGCATATTCGGCAACCACGACACGCGCCGGCACGTCTCGTCGATGCGTCAGTTCGTAGGCGCCCGCCCGCAACGCCGCACGCAGAACCGTATCGACGCGCTTGAGCGGCCAACTCTTCGACAGAGCATCGTCGATCAAGGGATCGAGCTCGCGTTGCTCGCGCACGACGCCGGACACCACGTCGCGGAAAAAAGCAGCTTCGGCCGGCAGGTATTGTGCACCCTCTACTTCACGCCCGATCCAATGACTTTCAAACTCGGCCAAAATCTCATTCAGGCCGCTTCCTGCCAGATCCATCTGATAGAGCGCCTGCACCGCGGCAAGACGCGCAGCGCCGCGTTTGTTCGCTTTGCGCGCATCATTGTCACGTGCAGCTCCAGTGGCCATCACCGCCAAACCAATGTGTGTTTGAGGGCGACCATCGTAAGCGCGGCGCGCGCCGCAGCGCCCCCCTTGTCGCCCTGCTCGACATGGGCGCGCGCATTCGCCTGCGCCTCATTGTCGACGGTAAGAATTCCATTTCCGAGGGCGAGCCGTTCACTCACGGCAAGGTCAATGAGTGCGCGCGCCGATTCATTCGCGACAATGTCGAAATGATGGGTCTCGCCTCGAATCACGCACCCGAGCGCCACCACGCCATCGTAAGGCGACCGCCTGCGCTTTGCTGCGTCGATAGCGATCGCAATTGCCGTCGGAATTTCCAAAGCTCCCGGCACGGTCACGCGGTCGTAGCGCGCGCCGGCCTTGTCCAGAACGCGTGTAGCGCCGCGCAGTAGCTCGTCCGAGATCGCGTCGTAAAAGCGCGCTTCCACGATCAGCATGTGGAGATTATCGGCCGCCGTTGCGCTACGTTTTTTTCTCCTAGCCATGAGCAATGCCCTCGTCAGCCGGCGTCGTAGCAAGCGCTCCTCGCCCGAACAAGGGGCAGCCGGCTGGCGTCACTTTTGCATTTCCATCAAACGTGCAGCGTAACGAGCCATCGTATCGATCTCGAGATTGACATCGTCGTCCTTGTGCAAGGCTCCGAATGTCGTTGCCCGCAATGTATGTGGAATGACAAGTATTGAAAAAGTATCCGTTTCCACAGCGTTGACCGTCAAAGACACGCCGTCGAGTGAGACCGAGCCTTTTGGCGCAATGAATCGGGCGAGTCCGGCGGGCGCGCGCAACACAAAGCGCGCCATATCTGTCATGTCTTCGCGCGCCGCTACCGTCGCGATTCCGTCGACGTGCCCGGCCACAAGATGACCGCCCAGTTCATCGCCGAATTTCAGCGGGCGTTCGAGGTTAATTTTCGATCCGTGCCGCCAGCGACCGGCCGTTGTCACGCGAAGGGTCTCCGCGCCCACATCCACCGCGAACCAGGTGCGATTGCCCTCCTCGCCTGCATCCACAACCGTGAGACAAACCCCCGAACATGCAATAGAGGCCCCTTGAACGATTTCAGAGCGCGGGTAGCCGCAAAAAATCGTCAGGCGATACAGATCTCCCGCGCGCTGGTTTACCGAGCGTACCTCGCCGAGATCGGTGACAATACCGGTGAACATGATCTAACCGCGATCGAAATATTCGATCGTGTCCGTTGCAAGCTTTTCACTTCCGCGCAATATAAGGCGGCCGGTCATCGCTTCGAGCGGCATGCCCTCCAGCGGGCCGATCCCCGTGTCGCCGATTGTTTTTTCGCCGCGCACCAGGATCGCTTCATCCACAAGGTTCGCCGCAACCAGGCTCGACGCAACAATTGGCCCGCCTTCAACCAGGCACCGTGTGATCCCCTGTTCCGCAAGTTCGTTGAGAACTTGGTTCAGGTCGAGCCGACCTTTATCCTCTTCGACTCGAAAGACCTTGCAGCCTTTCTGCTGAAGAATTTCTTCGGCAATTGCCGAGGGTCGATGCGAGGTGAAGACCCATGTCGGGGTCTCGCGAACAGTTGCAACAACCGATGTTGCAAGCGGCACGCGCAAGTCCTCATCGAGGACAACCCGCACCGGGGAGCGTTCGAACATTCCCGGCAGACGGCAGGTCAGTTGCGGATCATCCGACAGAACTGTGCCGATGCCGACGAGGATCGCATCGCTTGCCGCTCGAATCTGGAAAACGCGCTCGCGCGCAGCCTCGCCGCTGATTGCCGCCGGCTTGCGGCCGGCGAGCCCGACTTTGCCATCGGCGGAAATTGCAAGCTTGACCGTGACGTGCGGGCGCCCTTTCGTGATCCGCGTGATGTGACCGGCGTGAATGTGCCGTGCCTCTTCGGCGCCAGGTCCGACATCTACCGTAATTCCCTTTGCGCGCAGCCGCTCGTGTCCTTGCCCCGCCACTTCCGGATTGGGATCCTCCATTGCGGAGACAACGCGCGTGATCCCGGCGCGGATGATCGCATCAGCACAGGGCGGCGTCTTGCCCTGATGCGAGCACGGCTCGAGCGACACATACATCGTTGCGCCCTGCGTCGCTTTTCTTGCCCGTCGTAAGGCCTCGACTTCGGCATGCGGTCTGCCGCCCTCTTGCGTCCAACCGCGCGCAATCACAACGCCTTCCTTCACGATCACCGCGCCAACTGCAGGATTAGGCCAGGTGTTGCCGAGATTGCGCCGGCCAAGGGCAAGCGCAAGGCGCATGAAGCGCTCGTCATCTGGCTGTGCGGTAGAAGCGACCTGCTCGTTCATTTGCGCGCGCTGGCTGCGGGCCGACCGTCGTCTTCGCCCGACAACTCGTCAAGGGCCGCGCGGAAGTCTTTGGCCTCGCGGAAGTTGCGATAGACCGACGCAAAACGCACGTAAGCGACGTCGTCGAGTTCGCGCAGATACTCCATCACGATCTCACCGATGGCCTCCGACGAAATCTCGCTTTCGCCCTGGCTTTCCAGTTCACGCACAATCTTGGAGACCGCCTGCTCGATACGCTCAGGCTCTACTGGTCGCTTGCGCAGCGCGATCTGCACCGATCGCATGAGCTTGTCACGATCGAAGGGAACGCGGCGGCCGTTGCGCTTGATGACGGTCAATTCGCGCAACTGCACGCGCTCGAAGGTCGTGAAGCGGAAATTGCAGGTCAGGCAAACACGGCGGCGGCGGATAACAGCCGAATCTTCGGTCGGCCGCGAGTCCTTCACCTGCGTATCGAGGCTACCGCAACTCGGGCAACGCATGCCGCCCCCAATCCTCAGTCCTGATAAATCGGAAACCGTCCGATCAAGGTCTTCACTTTGTCGCGTACCGCCGCTTCCACCAGCGAATCTTCATCGACCTGCTTCTGCGACAGGACGTCGAGCACTTCGACGATCATGTCACCCACCAGGCGAAATTCGGCGATGCCGAAGCCCCGCGTGGTGCAGGCCGGCGTCCCGAGCCGGATACCCGACGTCACCGTCGGCTTTTCGGGGTCGAACGGGATCCCGTTCTTGTTACAGGTAATATGCGCGCGGCCCAGCGCAGCTTCCGCCACCTTGCCGGTCAACCGCTTCGGCCGCAAATCGACCAGCATCAGGTGCGTGTCGGTGCCGCCGGACACGATGTCGAGTCCGTGCGATTTCAATGTTTCGGCAAGCGCCTTGGCATTTTCGATCACGTTGCGAGCATAGGCGCGGAACGCCGGCCGCAGCGCCTCGCCGAAGGCGACGGCCTTTGCGGCAATCACATGCATCAGCGGCCCGCCCTGCATCCCGGGAAACACCGCGGAGTTGAGCTTCTTCGCGATCTCCTCGTCATCGGACAGGATCACGCCGCCGCGCGGGCCTCGCAGCGTCTTGTGCGTCGTCGTCGTCAGCACGTGCGCGTGAGGAAATGGCGAAGGATGGACACCCGCGGCCACAAGGCCGGCAAAATGCGCCATGTCCACCATCAGCAGGGCACCAACTTCGTCGCAAATCGCGCGAAAGGCACGAAAGTCGATGATGCGCGGATAGGCCGAGCCCCCCGCAATGATCAGTTTCGGCTTACGCTGGCGCGCAAGCCGCGCGACTTCCTCCATATCAATCCGGTGATCATCGCGGCGAACGCCATACGGCACCGGCTTGAACCATTTCCCGGACATATTGACCGGTGAGCCGTGTGTGAGGTGACCGCCGGCGGCAAGGTTGAGCCCCATGAAGGTGTCGCCCGGCTGCAGCAACGCGAAGAAGACCTCGGCGTTGGCCGAAGCACCTGAGTGCGGCTGCACGTTCGCGAACTTGCACCCGAATAACTTTGTGACGCGGTCGATTGCCAACCGCTCGGCAATATCCACGTAGTGGCAGCCGCCATAGTAGCGCTTGCCGGGCAGACCCTCGGCATATTTGTTGGTGAGGACCGATCCCTGCGCCTCGAGAACGGCACGCGATACGATGTTCTCGGAGGCGATCAACTCGATCTCATCGCGCTGGCGCCCGAGCTCTTTTCCGATGACATCGGCGATGTCGGGGTCGACTTCGCTCAGCGACCCGGAGAAAAGAGCGTCCATATCGCCTACAGCCTTGGGATTTGACGTCGCCGACATCACTATCTCCTGGCGCCGCGGAGCTATCGGCGCCGAACGATGAAAAGGTCCGGGATTGGCCCCGGAAATAGCATATCGACACCGAACCGCCAAGCATTGGGCTGTGGAGCACTCGTGGCCGCAATATGTAGGGGCCACTTCGACGCTGGTCGGCAAAAGAAAACCCCGGCCGCAAGGCGGCCGGGGCTAATCCAATCCTCCTGAGCCGAATTAGAGGCGATAAAGGATCTGGTCGGTCCAGAAGCGCTCAAGCCGGTGCAGCGATTTGTTGAGTGTGGAGAACTCTTCGGCATTGATGCCGCCCACCTGCTCAACCGTACGCACGTGCTTCTGGTAAAGCGACTCGATGATGTCGCGCACCTCGCGCCCCTTGTCGGTGAGCTTGATACGCACCGAGCGCCGATCGACCCGCGAACGCTGGTGATCGAGGAACGCCATCTCGACGAGTTTCTTGAGGTTGTAGGAAACGTTCGAGCCGAGATAGTAGCCGCGCGTGCGCAGCTCACCGGCCGTCAGCTCTTTGTCCCCAATGTTGTAGAGGAGCAGCGCTTGCACCGAGTTGATGTCGGAGCGTCCGCGCCGATCGAATTCATCCTTGATCACGTCGAGCAAGCGGCGATGCAGCCGTTCGACAAGCGTCAAGGCCTCCAAGTACTGTGGCCGAATGTGATCGAGCTGCGCCTCTCGTCCGGCGGGCTCGACCGTCTTTGCGACGGCTTTCATGTTCAACGCCCCTGCGTTTTATAAGTACGTTTCCGGTTGCGAGGCCCTGTCTTCCTCGCTCCAGATGGGGCGCACCCTAAAAGGCCCAGTCTAAAATCGGCTTAAATAACACCATAAAGATTAGGTTTATTTGCGAAGGTGAACGCTCTGTTGACCTTACAATTCTACAAAACCGCGCAAGCCTTCGTTCACTTTAAAAAACCGGATCACTCGCGCACAAAACGAATGATGCCGGAAAAATCGCGCGCCGCCTCGCCGCTCGTTACATATTGCGAATAGATACGCTCGGCATTTGCACCAAGTTCTGTTTTGGTTCGCGTCGCTTTTGCCGCATCTTGGGACAGTTTGAGATCCTTCAGCATCATCGCTGCCGTGAATCCCGCCTGGTAATCGCGGTTGGCGGGCGAATTCGGAACCGGTCCCGGTACGGGACAGTAGCTTGTCAAAGACCAGCATTGCCCCGACGACTTCGAAGAAATGTCAAACAACTTCTGGTGATCAAGGCCGAGTTTCTCCGCGAGGACGAAGGCCTCCGAAACGGCAATCATCGATATGCCGAGGATCATGTTGTTGCAGATCTTCGCGGCCTGCCCGTTGCCGGCACCGCCCGCGTGCACGATCGTCTTGCCCATTTTTTCGAGTATTGATTGCGCGCGCGTGAATGCCTGCGCACTGCCGCCGACCATAAATGTGAGCGTTCCAGCGGTCGCACCCCCGACGCCGCCTGAAACGGGCGCGTCGAGCATCAGCAAGCCTTTTTTCTCGGCCGCTGCTGCAACCGCACGCGCGGTTTCAACGTCGATGGTCGAACAATCAATCAGCAGCGTTCCTGCATTCGCGTTTTCGATGATCCCGGACGTGCCGAGGTAGACGTCGCGCACCTCCTTACCGGACGGCAGCATGGAGATGACGACGTCGGCGCGCGCCGCTGCGCCCTTCGCCGTCTCGACGCTTGCACCGCCGGCTGCCTTAAGTTTCTCGATTGCCGCCGGATTGACATCGACGCCTTCAACCTGATGGCCGGCTTTAAGCAGATTCTGAGCCATCGGCAGTCCCATGTTGCCGAGGCCAATAAATCCGATACGCGCCATAGCACCCTCCCGTTTACACCGGATGTTCTTGCGCCGACTTCAATGCGAGCCAAAGGTAGAGAACAAGCAGCGCGCCCTCTAAAGCGCCGGTGAGCCAGCCGCCGCCGAAAACCTGCGGGAAAAATATTTCCACCGCCAGCATTGAAGCGACGGACGTAAGCCAGATCACCGCACCCCACGCCGCCGCAAGCCAGAGGCCTATCGCCGCAACGAGATCGATGACAGCGAAAAAGACCGTCGCGGTCTGCCACGCGATCGATTGGTTTTCAAAAGCTACGCTTTCTCCGAATCCTATCCCGCAGACCTGCGCCCAGTGATAGAGTCCCTTGAACATCGAGATGGCGGCCATTGCCCTTAAAAAAAGAACAAGCCGTCGTGTCCAGCGCCCGATAGAGCGATCGCCCTCGTGCTCATGAACCGGCTCAAGGGTTCGGACGTCTTCGTGAGTGGTTGGCCTGTTCACGGCAACACCAATTCAGCTTTCCCAAGCGGCGCGAAATGGCGTTCGACTTCCGCATCACGGACTTCGGCAAGCGCGGCGGGCCGCCAACGCGGCTCGTTGTCTTTGTCCACGATCACAGCACGCACGCCTTCATAGAAGTCGTGTCCCTCGACGATCCGCGACACTATTCGGAATTCCGTAAGCATGCACGTCTCGAAATCCCAATTCTTGCCGCGGCGGACCTGAGCCAAAGCAATCTTCAGGCTAAGTGGGGACTTGGTGCGTATCGTGGCTACCGTCCTCTGCGCCCATTCGGCATCCGCGGAGTTCGACTGCCCCTCTCGATCGAGTGCATCAAGAATAGCGTCGACTCGATCAGCCGCGAAAAGCCGATCGATCGTGATCCTGCGCCGCGCGATCGGCCCCTGGTCTTCCGGTTGGGCGAAGGCCGCGAGCACCGCATCCACAGACGCTGTCCCGGTCAACCCATCAAGAACGGGCTCAAATTGTGCGGACGCAATACGGTGCGTAGCAATTCCCGACGACACGGCGTCATTTGCCGTGAAACGGTCGCCGGTCAATGCACAATAGGCGCCCAACTCTCCTGGCATCCGCGGCAGAAACCAGGTTGCGCCCACGTCCGGAAAAAAACCGATGCCAACTTCCGGCATTGCGAAGGAGAACCGGTCACCTGCGACGCGATGCGAGCCATGCACTGACACGCCGACGCCCCCGCCCATCGCAATGCCGTCGATCATTGCGACGTATGGCTTGCGATAGTTCTTGATAACCAAATTGAGCGGATATTCGTCGCGCCAGAACTGCAGCGCGTCATCGATACGGTTGGCTCTGCCGAGGTCATACAGCGCCCGGATGTCGCCGCCCGCTGAGAACGCTCGTCCGCCTGCGGCCAGGATAACGACACGCGTGATCGCGGGGTCGCTCGCCCAGCGATCGAGCTCGGCACGGAGCGCGCGCACCATGCCGTGGGTGACAGCGTTGAGCGCTTTCGGCCGGTTGAGCGTGACAATCCCAGCCGCCCCGCGACGCTCAAACAGAATGTCGTCGCCAGAAGAAGTCATGCCGCGGAACGCGATCTATCCGCCCGGCGGCCACACGCCCGCACTCTCCAGCCGTTGCATCGCCTGGTCGGAGAATTCTGCCTGCGGTGCATCACCGCCTATGACGAACATCAGGATCGATTCCTTGTTCGGGTCACCTTTTGTGACATTCTCAAAGCGCCGGATCATGCCTGGCGGAAACGACACGACATCGAGTGGGTCCAGATCGACGTATTCGACATTGCCCTTCTCATCCTCCCAGCTCGCCCGCCAGGTTCCGGTCATGGGAATAAAGGTCTCGTTGGTATCGTGATTGTGCATCTCCGGTCCGTGGCCAGGCTTGGCCTTGCAGTAACCAAGGTTGAAACCCTCACGGATCTTTATGGCGGCCATTCGCGCTGCGTGGTCGCCGACAGGGGACGTTGCGTTTTCGCCGACGTTTTCCGGCGGCTGGAAGCCAATGACGTTGAACAGGGTGCGCTCGCAGCCCGGCATCTTGCTGTCCGGCAACCCGCCATCGGACCCCTTCAGGTCCTTGAAACGGGCGATGCGGTTCTCCATCTCGGCACGCGTAAGATAGCGACGTGGAAGTTGTTCCATCCTGCCCTCCCTGACTGCTAGTTTCCGAGCATAGCGCGGCTCACGATGAGGCGCATAATCTCGTTGGTTCCTTCCAGGATTTGATGCACGCGAACGTCGCGCAATACGCGTTCGATCGGGTGATCACGCAGATAGCCATAGCCGCCGTGCAGTTGCAGGCAGCCATTGACCACCTCGAATCCCGTATCGGTTGCAAGGCGTTTTGCCTGCGCGGCGAGCCGTGTAGCAGCAGGCTCGCCTGCGCCGACCGCAACGGCGGCACGGTGCAATAACAGGCGGGCCGCATCGAGTTCAGTCGCATAGTCCGCGACGCGGAATTGCAACGCCTGGAAATCGGCGAGCCGCGACCCGAACTGCCTGCGCTCCTTCATGTATTCGACAGTGCGATCGAGACAGAACTGCGCGCCACCGACCGAGCAGGCCCCGATGTTCAGCCGGCCACCATCGAGGCCAGCCATCGCGATCCTGAAACCCTGGCCCTCGGTGCCGATACGGTTGGAGACCGGCACACGGCAATTCTCGAAGATCACCATCGCAGTCGGCTGTGTTTTCCAGCCGAGTTTCTTTTCCTGCGCGCCGAACGACAGGCCGGGCGTCCCCTTCTCGACGACAATGCAGGAGATGCCCCGCGGGCCACTCTCGCCCGTGCGCGCCATGACCACATAGATATCCGAGACACCGCCACCCGAAATGAACGCCTTACTGCCGTCGAGAACATAGTGGTCGCCGTCGCGACGCGCACGCGTGGACAAATTCGCGGCGTCAGACCCCGCGTCTGGTTCCGTCAGGCAGTAGCTTGCAAAATGGTCCATCGCGCACAGCTTCGGGAGAAACTTCTTGCGTGCTTCGGCGCTGCCGAAAGCGTCGACCATCCAGGCAGCCATGTTGTGAATCGAGATATAGGCCGCCGTCGACGTGCACCCTTGCGCCAGCTCCTCAAAGATCAGCGCGGCGTCGAGCCGCGACAGCGCTGATCCCCCGACATCTTCTTTGACATAGATGCCCCCGAAACCGAGGGCCGCGGCCTTGCGCAACGCATCGACGGGAAAGACTTCGCCCTCATCCCAGGCGCGCGCATTCGGCATCATCTCGTCGCGCGCAAAGGTGCGCGCGGTCGCCTGAAACGCCCGTTGTTCCTCGGAAAGTTCGAAATCCATGAACCGCCCCGCTTGGGTCCCTGCGGCTTAGCAAGGGAGCCCGGATCGCGGCAACCGGGAAGGCCCCGCGGGCATTAATGCCGTATGCTGCAATTTTCCGGGGGCTGGAGCATCTAAGGGACATAGGCAGCGCACGGAGGGAGCGATGGCAGGCGGCGACAAAGGACCAACGGGACCCGACCTTTCCAAGGGCGTGCCAACTGGCGATCTCCCGGACGGCGCAATGTTGGCCGGCCATATCGGAGATGATGAGGTGCTGCTGGTGCGCAAGAGCGGCACGCTCTACGCGCTGTCCGCTCACTGTACCCACTACCATGGGCCCTTGGCCGACGGCCTGCTGGTCGGCGCCACCGTGCGCTGTCCATGGCATCACGCGCATTTCAGCCTCGAGACGGGCGAAGCGATCGCAGCGCCTGCACTGAGCCCTCTCAGCTGCTGGCACGTCGAGGAGCGCGACGGCAAAGTCTTCGTCAAAAGCAAAAAAGTCGCCGCCACGCCGAAGACAGCCGGATCGGCAAACGAACACATTGTTATTGTCGGTGGCGGTGCTGCCGGATTCGCCGCCGCAGAGATGTTGCGCCGCCGTGGTTTCGCCGGACGCATTACCATGCTCAGCAACGACGAGGCAGCCCCGGTCGACCGTCCAAACTTGTCGAAAGACTACCTTGCCGGCAGCGCTCCTGAGGACTGGGTGCCCCTGCGTGGCGACGACTGGTACGCAGAAAACAAGATCGACCTCAAGCTCAAAACCGACGTGGCGTCTCTTGATGCAAAGAGCAAGGAGTTGACGCTCGGAGACAGGAGCAAAATCAAGTTCGATAAATTACTGCTCGCAACCGGTGCCGAGCCGGTCCGGCTCGACATTCCGGGCGTAAATCAACCGCATGTGCACACGTTGCGATCTCTCGCGGATTGCCGTGCGATCATCGAGCAGGCAAAGGCGGCGAAGCGCGTGGTCGTCATCGGCGCGAGCTTCATTGGTCTTGAGACGGCCGCTGCGTTGCGAGCGCGCGATATCGAAGTGCATGTCGTTGCGCCGGAGAAGCGGCCGCTTGAACGGGTGTTCGGGCCGCAACTGGGCGATTTCATCCGTGCCCTGCACGAAGAGCATGGCGTTAATTTTCATCTGGAGAACAGTATCACCGCAATCGAGGGAAAACGCGCTGTCCTCAAAAACGGCGGGACGATCGATGCCGATGTCGTCGTGATCGGCGTCGGCGTGCGCCCACGCATTGCGCTTGCGGAAAAGGCAGGACTCGCCATCGACAAGGGCGTGAGCGTCAACGAGCATATGGAAACAAGCGCAAGCGGCATCTACGCAGCCGGCGATATCGCGCGCTGGCCTGACGCCATTTCAGGTGAACGCATTCGCGTCGAACACTGGGTCGTCGCCGAGCGGCAAGGACAGGCGGCGGCGCTCAACATGATGGGCGTGCCGACGCCCTTCCGCTCCGCACCATTTTTCTGGAGCCAACATTACGACGTGCCAATCAACTATGTCGGCCACGCCGAAAAGTGGGACTCCATCGACATTGAAGGTGACGTGATGAAGCGCGACTGTGTCGTCCGCTACAAGCGCGGAGGCCGCATTCTGGCGGTTGCCTCAATATACCGGGATAAAGAGAGCCTTGAGGCCGGCGTGGCAATGGAACGAGCAGCCGCAAAGGCGTAGAACGGCGGCCGATTAACACGCTTAACGCTCATGCGCTGCGGCGGGTAGCGGGGCAAGCCGAGACCGGCTAAAAAGATCGCCGGGAGTGCCTCGCCATGGCGATCAAATTCGGCCGTCCAATCGAAAGCCGCACCCGGTTCACCCCGGTCGAACCAAATCATGCTGCCAAAGATGAGCGGCTTGACCTCTCGGTGCGCATGCGTCGGAACCGACGCAGCGAGTGGGCGCGCCGCATGGTGCGCGAGAACGTTCTCACGACAGATGACCTCATTTGGCCGCTTTTCGTGATGGATGGCACCAAGGCACGCGTCCCCGTTTCGTCGATGCCGGGCGTTGAGCGGCTGTCAGTTGACGAGGTCGCACGCGAAGCTGTACGCGCCGCCAAACTGAACATTCCCTGTGTCGCGCTCTTCCCCTACACCGACCCGAAGCTGCGTGATGAAACAGGAAGCGAAGCGCTCAATCCGGACAACCTTGTCTGCCGCGCCATTCGGGCGATCAAAAAAGAGGTGCCGGATATCGGCATCTTGTGCGACGTCGCCCTCGATCCTTTCACGAGCCACGGCCACGACGGCCTGTTGCGCGACGGCGTCATACTCAACGATGAAACCGTCGCCATGCTTGCGAAGCAGGCTCTCGTGCAGGCGGAGGCCGGCTGCGACATCATCGCGCCATCGGACATGATGGATGGGCGCGTTGGCGCCATCCGCAAGGCACTCGATGCGGCAAAATTCGTCGACGTGTCGATCATGTCTTATGCTGCAAAATATGCATCAGCGTTTTACGGACCGTTCCGCGACGCGGTGGGCTCCGCGAAGACGCTCACCGGAGACAAGCGCACATATCAGATGGACTTTGGCAATTCCGACGAGGCCTTGCGAGAGGTTGCGCTCGACATCGAGGAAGGTGCCGACATGATCATGGTCAAGCCGGGTCTGCCGTATCTCGATATCGTGCAACGCGTGAAGGAAATCTTTGGGATGCCGACCTTCGCCTATCAGGTGTCCGGCGAGTACGCGATGATCATGGCAGCGGCGCAGAACGGCTGGCTCGACGGCGAACGCGCAATGATCGAAAGCCTGACCGCGTTCAAACGGGCCGGCTGTGACGGAGTTTTGACCTACTTCGCCCCACGCGTGGCGGAAAAGCTCAAAGCAGGTTGACGCGATCAGGGCATTTCCCTCCCGGTCACCGGCCCAGTGACCTATGAATTCGACAGGTTGACGTTCCATGGGTGAATTCGCCATCGGCCAAGGCGTGTCTCGCTTTGAAGATCCGCGATTAATCCGGGGCGGCGGACGTTACACTGACGACATCAGGTTGCCGGGATTAGCCCATGGCGTTGTGTTGCGGTCACCCCATGCGCACGCAAACATCAGATCGATTGACGTGGCCGCCGCAAAGAGTGCGCTTGGCGTGTTAGCGGTGCTCACCAGCGCCGACATCAAGGCGGCAGGCTACGGCGACTTACCCGTTCCGTCCGGCCTCAAGCGCCGTGACGGTTCCCCTATGTACAAACCGCGCTACCCGATCCTGGCCGAGGACCGGGTGCGCTGGGTCGGCGATTGCGTCGCTTTTGTTGTCGCAGAAACCGTTGCGCAAGCGTTCGACGCCGCCGAGATGATCGCGGTCAACTACGAGGAGCTGCCCGCAGTCACATCGACGGCGGACGCGCCGAAGCCAGGTGCGCCGCGGGTGTGGGACGACTGTCTGGACAATGTCTGCTTTGTCGAATTGATCGGAGACAAGGCAGCCACCGATGCAGCCTTCGCGCGCGCAGCACATGTGACCCGCCATCGCTTTGTGATCAACCGTGTCACAGCAGCGACGATGGAGCCACGCGGCGCGGTCGGCGACTACAATGCAACTGACGGCCGTTACACTATTTACACGCCGATACAGCGTCCACATCCAACCCGCACCGACCTCGCGAAAGTGCTCAAGGTATCTGAGAGCAAGGTCCGTATTGTCACGGGCGATACAGGCGGCAGTTTCGGCATGAAGTCGCCGATCTTCAACGAAACGCCGCTTGTGTTGCTTGCCTCGAAGCTCACCGGCCGGCCCGTCAAATGGATCAGCACGCGCACAGAAGCATTTCTGAGCGATGCACAGGCGCGCGACAATGTCACCGAGGCAGAACTCGCCCTCGACAAGGATGGAAATTTCATCGCTTTTCGCGTGAAAACCCTTGCCGCGATCGGCGCCTATCTGCAGCACGCGATGCCTGCATTCGTGCTCAACGCTGGCACGCTCGCCGGGGTCTACCGTACACCCGCGATGCACGTCGATATCACGGCCGTTTTCAGCAACACCAATCCGATGCGCCCGTATCGCGGTAACGGCCGCCCCGAGGCCGCCTACGTAATCGAACGCATGGTCGATCTGGCAGCCGCGGAACTGGGCATGGATCCAGCCGAGCTGCGCCGGCGCAACTATGTCCCGCCGTCGGCCATGCCCTTCAAGACTGGGCTCACTTTTACTTATGACAGCGGTGAATTCGAAAAGAACATGGACCTCGCGCTCGACCTTGCGGACCGCAAGGGCGTCAAAGCGCGTAAGGCCGAAGCACGCAAACGCGGCAGGCTGCTCGGCTTCGGCCTGTCGAACACGATCGAGCGCGCGGGCGCGCCCAGCACCGAGGGTGCCGAGGTGCGATTTGACCGCTCGGGCTCGCTTATCCTTTTTTCCGGTTCGAACTCTCAAGGTCAGGGCCACGAAACGGTGTTCAAGCAGCTTGTCTGCGACCGCCTCGGCCTTGATCCAAAAGAGGCGCAATATGTCCAGGGCGATACCGATCAGGTCTTCTACGGCGAAGGTACAGGCGGTTCGCGCTCGGCCACGCTCGCCGGTTCGGCATTCCATCTGGCGACCGAAAAAGTCGTGACCAAAGCGCAGGCGATCGCCGCAAACATGCTCAAGGTTGAAGAGGCGGACCTGAAATTTGACGAAGGCGTTTTCTCGACAAACAAGACGAACCGCACGCTATCGGTGAAAGAAATTGCTGCCGCGTCGTTCGACACCGCCAATCTTCCAGGCGGCATGGAGCCGGGCCTTTTCGCTACTGCGGTCTACAAGGCGCCGGTCAATAATTATCCAAATGGCTGCCACGTTTGTGAGCTCGAAATCGATTGCGAGACCGGAAAAGTGGAAATCACGCGCTACAGCGTCGTCGATGACTTTGGCACCGTCCTCAATCCCCTGCTGCTGCATGGCCAGGTTCACGGCGGCATCGCCCAGGGCGCCGGACAGGCTCTCATGGAGGACATCCATTTCGATGCCTCGGGTCAGCTCGTGACAGCGTCCTTTATGGATTATGCGATGCCGCACGCGCATGACCTCTGCGATATGGAGGTCGAGAGCAACCCGGTGCCGACCAAGACCAACCCACTCGGTGTCAAAGGCGCCGGCGAGGCTGGATGCGTCGGCGCCCTGCCGGCGGTGGCAAATGCGCTGGTCGACGCCCTATCCGAGTTCGGGATCAAACATATCGAGATGCCGGCGACCCCCGAGCGGGTCTGGCGAGCAATGCGCGCGTAGCGCAATAGGCCCTATACTAACCGCTGATTCGGCCCTACCCGCGCCCGTATTTCGTCCACGGTTCAGGAGAAATTCATGCGCAATGTCGGACGCAAGCTGGCTTTCGTGCTCGCTTCATCCAACCACGGCACGATGATCGTCAATCGGCTGGACTACCGCATGAGCGGCGCCAATGGCGGCATCGGTGTCGGCTACCAGTTGCTTGAGGCGGCGGCATTCGACCCCGTTGAAGTGGAACTCGCGCTGCAGTTGATTGAAGCGCGCAAACGTATGCACGGCGACGGCGTGGTCGCCATCGACGGTGGCGCCAATATCGGCGTTCATACAATCGAATGGGCGACGGCAATGACCGGTTGGGGATCGGTGATCGCGATCGAAGCCCAAGAGCGAATTTACTACGCGCTCGCCGGGAATATTGCGATCAACAATTGCTTCAATGCCATTGCAATGCATGCGGCGATATCGTCGGAACCTGGCATCATGCTGATCCCGACGCCCGATTATCTTGTCCCGTCCAGCTTCGGAAGCTTGGAGCTTAAGCCGCGCGCCGAAACGGAATTCATCGGCCAGCCGATCGATTATTCAGCCGGCAAGACAGTCGCGATTCAGAAAATGTCGATCGACGCGCTCAGCCTGCCACGTGTGGATTTCATCAAGCTCGACGTCGAGGGAATGGAACTTGAAGCACTCGAAGGCGCGCGCCAGACGATCGAGCGCAGCCGCCCGATTTTCCTCGTCGAATCAATCAAGGCGGGACGCGAACGCCTGCGCGGATTCCTCAGCGACTGCGGTTACAAGGTCGTCGAAGCCGGCATCAATCTGCTCGCAATTCACAAGACTGATCCGGTCGTCAACGAATTGCAGATTCCCGACATGCCCGCGCAATCGTCGGCGGCCTGACCAACTCACTCCATCGCTGCGCCAGGCTCTATCCGCACCGGCAAATAACCGTCGGCTGCAAACGCCTTCATGATCTCCTCGGCATGAGCGGAGTCACGCGTTTCAAACGTGACGTCTAGCTTGGCGCCCTTTGCGGGCACGTCGAGAAACAGCCGTCGATGGTTGACCTCCAGAATATTTGCGCCGAGCGCACCGATCCGCGTGGCGATGGCACCGAGAACGCCGGGGCGGTCCGGGATCGTCAACCGGAAGGAAACAATGCAGTTGTCGCGCTCGAGCTCGCGCACGGTAATGGACGCAAGAATGCGTGGGTCGATGTTGCCCCCTGACAAAATGAGACCGACCTCCTTTCCCCGGAATCGATCCGGGGTGGCCAGCATTGCGGCAAGCCCGGCGGCGCCGGCACCCTCGGCAACCGTTTTCTGCAGCGTCGTATAGGCGTTCACCGCACGTTCAAGGTGAAGTTCGTCCACCAGTACGATGTCGGACACCAGATCGCGCACGATCGACACGGTAAGGCCGGTGACCTTCTTCACCGCAATTCCTTCGGCCAGCGTCGCGCCGCCGGCAACGACATCTTCACCGCGCAATGCGTTGCGCATGGCCGGATACAGCGCCGCCTCCACGCCGACGATCTCAATTGACGACTTGACGGCTTTCGCCGCAATCGCGTTGCCTGCAATCAAGCCACCGCCGCCAATGGGAACCACGATGCAATCGAGATTGCGATTGTCCTCCAGCATTTCTAGGGCGATGGTGCCCTGCCCCGCGATGATATGCGGGTCCGCATAAGGATGAACCTGCACGTAACCGTGCGCCGCCACCAGTTCTTCGACACGCGCCTGCGCTTCTCCGACAGAGTCGCCATGCAGCTGCACCTCGGCACCGTACGACCGCGTCGCCGCCACTTTGACGAAAGGGGTCGTTATCGGCATCACTATCGTCGCAGGAATACCGAGACGTTCGGCGTGATAGGCCACGGCCTGGGCGTGGTTGCCCGCCGACATGGCAATAACGCCGCGCTTGCGCTCGGCATCTGTCAATGACGCCAGTTTCACAAAGGCGCCACGATCCTTGAACGAGTTGGTGACCTGAAGGTTTTCGTATTTGACGTAAACCTCGGCACCGGTGAGTGCGGAGAGCTTTGGCGCCGGAAGCATCGGCGTACGCAGCACGACACCCGCTATGACGCGGCGGGCCGCTTCAATGTCGGCTAAAGTTGTGCGTGGCGATTCCGGTCGGGACGGCATCCGGTGCACCATGCCGCAAGCCTGACAAAGGTTCCAGTCACGTCGCCATCGGTGCAACAGGCCCTTGCGGATGGCCTGCGGTTTCTCCATCTGATGTCGGCTGCGCTATAATTCGACCGCAGCGGGAGCCTGCGTCATGTCGATCGACATCAAACCTCACGCCTACGATCCTGCCACCCAACCTGAACTTTTCGAGGGCGTCCTGGCACGCCGTGTCGTGGCCTTCATCATTGATTTCATCATTGTTGCTGTCCCGGTTCTGCTCGCCGCGATGTTCATTTTCGCCTTAGGAATCGTCACGCTTGGCCTCGGCTTTGCCTTGTATTGGCTCCTCTCGCCGGCGACCGTCATCTGGGCGTTGCTCTACTTCGGTGGCACGCTAGGGGGACCGAATTCCGCGACCATCGGGATGCGCCTTATGGATCTCGAAATGCGCACCTGGTACGGCGCGCCGGCCTATTTCGTCCTCGGCGCAGTTCACGCTATCGCGTTCTGGTTCACGGTGTCGTTCTTCACGCCGTTCGTGCTGCTGGTCGCCTTCTTCAATCACCGGCGGCGCCTGCTGCATGACATCCTGCTCGGCACCGTTATCATTAACAACGCGTCACGGGCCTCAATGCTGCGGGGCTCGATGCAGGGCGCCCGAACCGGCTAAGAGGCTTTGACGAAGGGCGTCCGGCGCGCAATGCTAGAGCGAATCCAATACCACGACAGCACGGCCTGATTAGTGACCCAGCACTCGCGCGATACACCGCAATTCTACCTCACGGCGCCTTCGCCCTGCCCTTATCTGGACGGCCAGGAAGAACGCAAGGTGTTCACGCACCTGGTCGGGGAACGCGCCGGCGAACTCAACGATCTTCTGACCCACGGGGGTTTCCGCCGCAGTCAGTCTATCGCCTATCGTCCGGCCTGCGAGGGTTGCCGGGCTTGCGTATCGGTCCGTGTGGTCACTGCGGATTTTGCGCCGTCGCGCAACATGCGTCGAATCGCCGAGCGCAATGCCGACATGGTCGGCCATATGCGTTCGCCGGCGCCGACTTCCGAACAGTATTCGGTGTTCAGAGCCTACCTTGACGCGCGGCACCGGCACGGCGGCATGGCCGACATGACGGTGCTCGACTACGCCATGATGATCGAGGACAGCCATGTCGATACTCGGATCATCGAGTATCGCCGCCGTGAACCTCATTTGGGCGTCAATGGGCGTCAGACCGGACAGATGCTTGCGGTCGCCCTCACCGACGTGCTCAGCGACGGCTTATCCATGGTCTATTCCTTTTTCGAACCGGACGAAGGCGACCGCTCGCTCGGCACCTTCATGATTCTTGATCACATTGAGCGCGCAAAGCGCATGGGCCTGCCATACGTCTACCTGGGATATTGGGTGCCCGGCTCGCGCAAGATGGACTACAAGGGCCGGTTTCTTCCGCAGGAGCGGTTGATGCCGTCGGGCTGGAGCCGGGTGGAAAAATAGCTGCCTTAGCCAAAAACGATGTCGTAAAGCAGTTTGAAATTGAGCGCGATGAGAATCGCGGCGGTGATGGCCGCGAGCACAGTTACCCAGCGCGGCGCGACAAGTTCGCCCAGTTTGCGACGGTCGGCGGTGAACATCACCAGCGGCACGATAGAGAACGGAAGTGCAACGCCGAGCACGACTTGGCTAAGGATCAAAAGCTTCGCCGTCCCTGCCTCGCCATACCAAATCGTGACGATTGCGGCGGGCACGATAGCGATGGCGCGGGTCACCAGTCGCCGCGCCCAAGGCGGCAACCGGATGTCGATAAAGCCCTCCATCACGATCTGACCTGCCAGCGTTGCCGTCACGGTCGAGTTCATCCCACAGCATAAGAGCGCGATCGCAAACAGCATCGGCGCCATTCCGGAGCCGAGTAGTGGCGCGATCAACTTGTGGACATCGCCGAGTTCGGAAACGTCGGTCTGTCCAGTCTTGTTGAAGGTCGCAGCTGCCAGAATCAGGATTGAGGCATTGATCAGCAGCGCGAACATCAACGCGATGGTGGAATCGATGGTCGCAAGCTTGATCGCCTCGCGCCGGGCCTCGACGCCCTCCCCGAAGCGGCGAGTCTGCACGACACCCGAGTGCAGATAGAGATTGTGCGGCATCACCGTGGCGCCGATTATGCCGATCGCGAGGTACAACATATCGGGATTGGTGAGGATGTTCGTGGTCGGCGCAAAGCCGCGGATTACCGCGCCCCATTCCGGATCGGCAAGCGCAATTTGGATGGCAAAGCAGACCGCGATGACCCCCAGCAGGGTAACAATAAACGCCTCGATCCAACGAAAACCGAGGTTCTGCATCCATAGGATCAGGAACACGTCGAGCGCGGTGATCAGCACGCCGATCTCGAGCGGAATACCAAACAGCAGGTTGAGCCCAATGGCAGTGCCAATCACTTCCGCGAGGTCGGTAGAACAGATCGCAATTTCGGCAAGCACCCACAACGGCCACGACACCGCGCGCGGAAACGCGTCGCGGCAGGCCTGGGCGAGGTCGCGACCTGACGCAATGCCGAGGCGTGCGCAGAGCGCCTGCAGCAGGATCGCCATCAAATTGGAGAGCAGCGCAATCGTAAGCAGCGCGTACCCGAATTTAGAACCACCGGCCAGCGAGGTCGCCCAGTTGCCGGGGTCCATGTAGCCAACCGCGACCAGGTAGCCTGGCCCGAGGAACGCTATGAGTTTTTTGGCAAGTGAGCCTGACGGGCGGGTGGCTATCGAACCGAATACCTCAGCCAGTGGCGGGCGGCCGCGTTCGCGGCGCCAACCCGGCGCGTCAGTCATCGATTGTCGCGTCGTCGCATCCATCGGCACGATCCGAAAAAAGACTGGAATCCAATGACAAACCTACCTTATTGCGAATAATTTGCAATTGCAATTCCCTGGAACCTCCCCCAGTTCCAACGTGTTGTCGCATGCTTGAGTGGCAAATTTGGCAATGCTGCGCGTGTTTCCGGTGCGTTCGATTGCTTAGAACGTCGGTGAACGCCGACGCTGTGCAAGGGGCCACCGCGCGTCATGATTCCAATCCGTGTCCAACCGTCACTGTTGCGCCATTTGCGTGCCGTTGCCGCGCTCGCCATGACTGCGACGCTCCTCGTGACGCCCGCCTTCGCGGCGGAGGGTGGACACAGTCCATCCGAATTTGTGTTCGTCGCGCAGCTCGTGCTGCTGATGCTTGTCGGGCGCTTGCTTGGCGAAGCGATGATCCGCATCAAGCAACCAGGCGTGATGGGGCAATTGATCGCCGGCCTCGTGCTCGGCCCTTCCCTGCTGGGCATGCTGGCGCCCGAATGGCAACACGCGATCTTCCCGGCCGCAAAAGAGCAGAAGGCAATGCTCGATGCCGTCTCTCAGTTCGGCGTTCTGATGCTTTTGCTTCTCACAGGCATGGAAACCGACCTGAAGCTGGTGCGCCGGACAGGCGCAGCGTCGGCCATTGCCTCGATCGCCGGCATCGTCATTCCATTCATCTGTGGGGTTGCGCTCGGGGAAGCTCTCCCCGATTCGATGCTGCCTGATCCGAGCAAGCGCCTGATCACCTCGCTCTTTCTTGGCACCGCGCTTTCGATCGCGTCGGTCAAGATCGTGGCAACGGTGATCCGCGAGATGAATTTTATGCGCCGCACGGTCGGTCAGGTGATCCTTGCCTCCGCGATCATCGACGACACCGTTGGCTGGATGATCACTGCCGTCATTTTTAGTTTGGCGTTGCAGGGCCATGTCGACATCTGGAGTCTCGCGCAGAGCATCCTCGGCACGCTCGCGTTCATGGGTTTAAGCCTGACCATTGGACGCCGGCTCGTTTTCATCATAATTCGCTGGGTCAATGACGTTTTCATCAGCGACTTCGCCGTTATCACCGCAATACTTTTGATCATGTGCGCGATGGCGCTCATCACCGACCTGATTGGTGTTCATACGGTCCTCGGCGCCTTTGTCGCCGGCATTCTGGTCGGTGAATCCCCGATCCTTACACGTCACATTGACGAACAATTGCGCGGTTTGATCGTCGCGTTCTTCATGCCGGTTTTTTTCGGTGCCGCCGGTCTCTCGGCCGATCTGACAATCCTGAAGGACCCAAATTTGCTGCTTCTCACCTGTGGACTCATTGCCATTGCGAGCATCGGCAAATTCGGCGGCGCCTTCGTTGGCGGCAAGCTTGCCGGACTGACATTTGCTGAATCCCTTGCACTCGGCACCGGCATGAATGCGCGTGGTTCGACCGAGGTCATCGTTGCCACCATCGGCCTGTCGATGGGCGCCCTGAGCCAGAACCTGTTCACGATGATTGTCACAATGGCCGTCGTCACCACCATGGCGATGCCGCCGACGCTGCGCTGGGCCCTGGCCAGGTTGCCGATGCGCAAGGACGAAAAACAACGGCTCGAACGCGAGGAAATGGAAGCAAAGGGCTTCGTACCAAGGCTCGAACGTCTGTTGCTCACGGTTGACGAAAGTAACAACGCAAAACTGGCAACGCGTATTGCTGGCCTGCTCGCCGGCGGAAGCGCCATGCCGACCACTGTGATGCATATCAAGACAGACGGCAAAACAGGAAAGGCTGCCGATGCGGCAGCGAAGCAGACGGCCAAAGAGCTTGGAAAAACCGTCCAGGAGTTCGCTCAGAGCGTCGAACGCGTCCAGAAACCGGACGAAAAGGCCGACGTTTCCCTCGACGTGACGACGATTGTCGAGGAGGCGCCCAAGCCGGAAGCGGTCGCCGAAGAGGCAGAAAAAGGCTACAGCCTGATGATCATCGGTCTCGAAAAAACCGTCGCCCGCCGCGGCGAATTCCACGACGATGTCACAAATCTGGCAGCGGGCTTCGAAGGACCGCTAGCAGTGGCCGATGGGCGTGGCGAACTTCTCACAAATCCGCTCGGCGAAAATCTCAACATGCTGGTGCCGATAAACGGCACCGAAAACTCGCGTCGTGCCGCCGAGGTCGCGATCGCCATCGCGCGGGTGAGCCACGCGCCGCTGACCGCGCTCTATGTCGCGCCTGGGGGCAGAAAACGGTCCCGCCGCTACGAGGAAGCCATCCTGAAGGATATCGTGACACTTGCGGAAACCTATAATCTCGACCTGCGCACCGCTGTGCGCGCCAATGTCGCGGCTGATGAGGCAATCCTCAGGGAGTTGTCGCGCCAAGAATACAATCTCGTCGTTATCGGCGCTGGCCGGCGACCAGGCGAGCAGCTTTTCTTCGGCGACACGGCCGCCGCACTCCTCGAGAAATCAAAACAATCGTTGTTGTTCGTCGCGAGCGAAGTCGCCCGCTAGTCGGCGTCAGCGCCGTTGCTCTTGCCGCCAGCCGGCGGGCTGCGGAATTTATTGTTTTTCGGGAATCCCTTCGGCGCGATCCGGCCGGCGTCGGCACGGTTGCCGCGCCAGTCCTTCAGCTCCTTCATATCCAATGTGAAACTGCGGCCTGCACCGTCGGTCCACGACATCCCGTCGTCAGACTTGAAAGTTGTGACGTCGGACAGCCCTTTTTCTTTATAGCGTTGCAGCCGCACACCGCGTCCGCGGCCCATTTCGGGCACCTGGTCCAGCGCGAAGATCACCATCTTCCGGTTTGCGCCGATTGCGGCTGCCAACTCGCCGTCGACTGTTGTCATGGCTGCCGCCTTGTCGGGCGCTTTCAGGTTGAGCACCTGCTTGCCTTTGCGTGTCGTCCCGAGCACATCGTCCTCGGGCACGACGAAACCATTGCCGCCATAGCTCGCCACGAGGAATTTGCGTCCGCCTTGGTACGCGAGAGCCGCGACGACATCGGCATCTTCGAGATCGATAAACAGACGCACCGGCTCGCCATGCCCTCGCCCACCCGGCAGCTTTGCAGCTTCAATTGTGTAGAAACGGCCATTGCTGCCGAAGATCAGGATCTTCGCCGTCGTTTCGGTCGGGAACGCAAACTTCAAGTTGTCGTCGGTCTTGAAGGTCACGCCCGAAAGGTCGGTGACATGGCCACGCAGCGCGCGAATCCATCCCTTGTCCGAAACCACGACGGTGATCGGCTCGCGCACCACCATAGCCTCTTCGATCGCCGCCTCATCATGCGCGGGCGCAATGCCAAAGGTTGTCCGACGGCGCCCCAGATCGGTTTTCGGGCCGAAGGTGTTCTTCAGTTCTTTGATTTGGCCGGCGATCGTTTTCCACTGTTGCGCCGGCGATCCGATCAAGGATTTTAACTTGGTGCGCTCTTCGCGCAGCGCCTTGTCCTCCGCACGAATCTCCATCTCCTCGAGCTTGCGCAAATTGCGAAGCCGCATGTTGAGGATGGCTTCGGCCTGAACATCGCTGAGCTTGAAGGTCTTCATCAAGACGGGCTTAGGCTCGTCCTCCTTGCGAATGATTTTGATTACCTTGTCGAGGTTGAGATAGGCGATCAGATATCCGCCGAGCACCTCCAGCCGGTGTTCGATCTCGGCCAGTCGATGCTTGGATCGGCGGAGCAGCACTTCCCGTCGGTGGTCGAGCCATTCGCGCAGCGCTTCCGCAAGCCCCAGCACCTGCGGGACGCGGCCTTTTACGAGCACGTTCATGTTGAGCGGAATGCGGCTCTCAAGCTCGGTGAGCTTGAAAAGCGATTCCATCATCAGCTCTGCATCGACCGAACGCGACCGCGGTTCGATCACCAGGCGGACATCGTCGGCCGATTCATCGCGAACGTCGGCCACCAGCGGCAGCTTTTTTTCGTTGATGAGCTCGGCCAGTTTTTCGACGAGGCGCGACTTCTGTACCAGCCAGGGAATTTCAGTGACGACAATGACGTAAGTGCCGCGGCCCGTATCTTCCTGCTTCCATCGCGCTCGAACACGGAATGAGCCACGACCGGTATTGTACGCTTCGGCGATCGTTTCCGGCGTATCGACGATGACGGCGCCAGTCGGGAAATCCGGTCCCTTGACGTATTTCAACAGCGTCTTGCTGCGCGCCTTTGGATTGTCGATCAGGAACAGCGCTGCATCGCACAGTTCAGCTGCATTGTGCGGCGGGATGGCGGTTGCCATTCCGACTGCAATGCCTTGCGAACCGTTGGCGAGCAGATTGGGAAAGGCAGCCGGCAGCACGACTGGCTCTTCATTGGTGCCGTCATAGGTTGCGCGGAAATCGACTGCATCCTCGTCGATGCCCTCGATCAACAGCCGCGCCACTTCGGTGAGCCGCGCCTCGGTGTAGCGCATGGCGGCCGCGTTATCGCCGTCGATGTTTCCGAAGTTTCCCTGGCCGTCCACGAGCGGATAGCGCTGGGCAAACTCTTGCGCGAGTCTCACCAGCGCGTCGTAAATCGCCTGGTCGCCGTGCGGGTGGAAGTTACCCATCACATCGCCGACGACCTTGGCCGATTTTTTGAAGGCCTGTCCCGGGTCGAGCCGCAACAGACGCATCCCGTAAAGGATGCGGCGGTGCACCGGCTTGAGGCCGTCCCTCGCGTCGGGCAACGCCCGATTCATAATCGTGGAGAGGGCATAAGCGAGGTAGCGCTCTTCCAGCGCCTCCCGCAGTGCAACCTCTTCAACGTCACCTTTGTCGGGGGGAATCAGTCTCTTTCCCATGCCTGATAGCTAGTCGGTTGTGCAGCGATGAACAAGCGATCAGCGATTCGGCCACCTAACTTTCGAGAATTCTTGCGTTATGCGACGCTTGGCAGGGCGCGATCGAGCGCGGCAATGAAGTGCGCCCGCTCGTCGCCCAGCGCGAGGCCACGCGGCTCCAGCACATAACGGGTCAGGAAATATCCAGTCAGCGCAAAACCGTCGGCGAGATCCGGTCCGGTCGGCACCAATTCCCGATCCCGCAGGAACGCAGGCAGCCGTAACATTTTGTCCGCCCATGGCTCGCCCGCCAGGCGGGACACGGCACGTCCCGATTTCGGCGATACAAAGACAAGGTCACCGGAGCCACCGGTCGCCACGCACCGCTCGAGATCCAGACCAAAGCCAATTTCGGACAGCAGCTGCAATTCAAACCGCACGACCATCGGTGCAGCGCGCGCCGCGTCATCGAGTTGGCCGAAAATCGTATCCAATGATTCATAGAGGCCCAAATGCGGGTCACGCTCCGGCAACAAGCGCATCAAGGCTGCAAGGTGTCCGACACCGTAAATCGCATGCGGGGACGAAAAGAAACCAGCCGCTCTTAGATTCAAGGCTTCAACTGCATAATTGCCAAGGTGCTCATCGAGCCGCGCTCGCCAGGTCGCAGCAACGCTATTACCCGGCTGCAGGATTGGCTTGAGGCGGGAACCAGATCCACCGCGCACAAGACCGAGATGACGGCCATGCTCGCGCGTCATCAATTCAAGGATGGCATTGCCCTCCCCGTGACGCTTTGCTCCGAGCACGATACCTTCGTCAGTCCATTGCATTCCGATTCTCGCCCACGCCTCGTTCTACTTTACTCCTTTGGAAACTCCAGCCCCATGGCCCGATACCGCTCAGGATCGTCTGCCCAGTTCTCCCTTACTTTGACAAACAAAAACAAATGGACTTTTGCATCTGCAATTTCGGCTATGTCCTTGCGCGCAGCTTCGCCGATTGACTTGATGGTTTGACCGCCCTTCCCAAGCACGATTTTACGCTGGCTTTCGCGTTCAACATAAATGGTCTGCTCGACCCTGATATCGCCGCGACGAAGCTCCTTCCAGACGTCGGTCTCTACCGTCGAATTGTACGGCAACTCCTGATGCAGGCGCTCGAACAGCTTTTCGCGCGTGATCTCCGCGGCCATCTGGCGCAAGGGCGCCTCCGAGATCTGGTCGGCCGGATAAAGCCAGGGACCCTGGGCTACGTGCCGCGACAGCCAGGTCTTCAGATCGCTCACGCCGTCGCCCGTCAAAGCCGAAACCATGAAGGTCGCTTCAAACTTTGCTGTCGCGTTGGCGTCTTTCGTAAGCGTGAGCAATTTTTCTTTTGAGACCACATCAATCTTATTGAGAACGAGTACGCGTGGCGTCTTAACATCCTTCAGTCTGCGGAGGATGTCCTCCGCCTCGTCCTCAATGCCATTGCGCGCATCGATCAAAACGCCAACCAGATCCGCTTCGTGCGCGCCGGCCCATGCTGTCGTGACCATCGCGCGGTCCAGCCTCCGCCGAGGTGAAAATATTCCCGGCGTGTCGACAAAAATAAGCTGAGCCTGACCTTCGATGGCGATGCCACGGATCAATGCGCGCGTGGTCTGAACCTTGCGCGAGACGATACTGACCTTTGATCCGACCAGCGCATTCAACAACGTCGATTTGCCGGCATTGGGCGCCCCAATGAGCGCGATGAAGCCGCAGCGGGTGGGATCGTCAGCCATCAAGCTCGTCCGCCATCACGCCGACACGGGTAAGCATTACAGCGGCTGCGGCCTGTTCGGCGGCGCGTTTCGAGCTGCCGATACCTTCCGCTGGTGGCCGGTCCGGCAGCACGACGGCGACGCGGAATTCAGGATCGTGATGGGGTCCCGTTCGCGCGAGTTCGCGATAGTCCGGGGTTGGCAGGCCGCGCGCCTGCGCCCATTCCTGCAGGATTGTTTTTGGATCGCGCAGCGGCCGCAGCGGCTTGAGCATCCGCTCTTTCCAGAAACGGGCGATCAACTCATCGGCCGCATTGTAGCCGCCATCGACGAACACCGCGCCGACAAGCGCCTCGCACACGTCCGCCAGTATCGTGGTTCGACGCCTGCCACCCGCATGCGACTCCGAACTGCCGAGCTTGAGCACGGGCCCGAGGTCCATCGCACGCGCAACCTCGGCGCAGGTCTCCTTGCGAACCAGATCGGCGAGGCGTCGCGACAACTCGCCCTCATTCGCCTTCGGGAAGGCGCGGTAGAGCATGTCGGATATCACCAGACCAAGAACGTGATCGCCGAGGAATTCCAGCCGCTGATAGCTGGCAGCGCGATTGCCGCCGGATAGCGCCGAGATATGCGTCAGCGCACGTTGAAGCAGCTCCTTGTCGGCAAATTTGTAGCCGATCCTGTCTTCGAGCGCGGTCCTGTCCTTGGCCTTGCGGCTCATTTGACGATCGTGAACAGCCTGCTCCAGCGCACTGACACCGGCCAGCGCCAGAATTGCCAGGCGCGCTCGCCCTCGTAGACGGAAAAGAAGATGATCTGCGCCTTGCCCACGATGTTTTCGAGCGGCACCATGCCGACCTGGCTGAACCGGCTGTCGGTGGAATTGTCGCGGTTGTCGCCCATCATGAAATAGTGATCAGGCGGAACCGTATAGACTTGGGTATTGTCGGCAAAGCCATTGTCGACCAGATCGAGCGTGTAGAAGCTCACGCCGTTCGGGAGTATATCCTTCCATCGCTTGACGGGCGCCTCACGAACCCCCTCTTCAGTTTCGATGAAGTCCGGCGCGCGCTCGTGCTTGACCGGGACGCCGTTAATGCTGACGACACCGTCGATGACCTGGATCTTGTCACCCGGCAATCCGATCACGCGCTTGATATAGTCGGTCGAGGGATCCTTCGGCAAACGAAACACGACCACATCCCCACGCTGCGGAAGCCAGTCGCTCGGGATGCGTCCGGAAAAAATCGGCGGCGATAACGGGAACGAAAATTTGCTGTAGCCGTAGGTGTATTTCGACACGAATAGGTAATCACCAACCAGCAATGTGTCTTTCATAGAACCAGACGGAATATTGAAAGGCTGAAAGAAAAACGTGCGGATTATCAGTGCGATAATCAGGGCATGAATAATCACGCGCACCGTTTCTGCGATGCCGCCCTCTTTTCGCTTTGTCCTAGATGTCACGCTCATAGGCCTTTCGTCCCGCCAAACAGCTTGCGCACCCCGGCGATTTGTAGCGGCTGGCCCTCACACAAGCAATGAACAAGGACCGGCGCATCGTTTAAAGAAATGCCTGAATTGCAGCGTCTGCCGCTACCTTTCGGCGCCCCGGGCCGATATGGGGTCGGCCGATATAATGACAATGGCTTGCGCGGTTGGGCCGTCGTCAGTCAGGGAAACGTCGATTCTGGCTTCACAGCCCGCAGGTGTAATGGCGCGCAGTCGCGCAAGCGCGCCGCCCGTGAGCGTCATCGTTGGACGGCCGCCTGGAAGATTGACGACGCCCATGTCACGCCAGAACACGCCGCTCCGGAATCCTGTGCCGAGCGCCTTAGAACAGGCTTCCTTGGCTGCAAAACGTTTGGCGTAGGTTTCAACCGCCTTCGCCCTGCTCTCCGCTCTGGTCCGCTCGGCCGACGTAAAAATACGATCGATGAAACGATCGCCATGCCGCTCAATTACTTTCGCAACTCGCCGCACATCGACGATGTCGGAGCCAACCCCAATGATCATACGTGCGCCTTTTTCCGGCCGCGGTCCATGGCCGCCCGCATGAGTTTTATCGTGTCAGTCAGACCTTCAAACACCGATTCACCGACGAGGAAGTGGCCGATGTTGAGCTCGACCACCTGCGGTAGTGTCGCGATAGTCTCGGCTGTCCCATAGTCGAGGCCATGGCCCGCATGCACTTCAAGGCCCAGACTCTTCGCAAATGCGGCGCCTTCGACAATCCGCCGCCACTCATCCTCCGCTGCCTTGCGGTTATTTTCAGCAACAGCTTCACACCAGGCGCCTACGTGAATTTCAACCACCGGAGCATGTAATTTTGCAGCGGCCTCGAATTGACGCCGTTCGGCAGCGATGAACAGCGATACACGGACACCTGCATCGTTTAATTTGGCCACGAACGGCGCCAAGTGATTATGTTGGGCGGCAGCGTCGAGCCCACCTTCGGTCGTCCGCTCGCTGCGCTTTTCCGGAACAATACAAGCCGCATGCGGTCGGGTGGCCAATGCGACCGCCAGCATTTCCCCAGTCGCGGCCATTTCCAAATTCAGCGGTTTGTCGATCTCCGCTTTCAGACGCGCAATGTCGTCGTCGCGGATGTGGCGCCGGTCCTCGCGCAGATGGGCCGTGATGCCGTCGCAGCCCGCCGCTATCGCCACCTTCGCCGCGCGTACCGGATCCGGGTGGCGTCCGCCGCGGGCGTTGCGGATCGTGGCGATGTGGTCGACATTGACGCCAAGACGAAGACGATCCATGCGCTAGCCGTTCACCCGCTCGGCCTTGGCCACCACCGACTTCGCGCGCAGCTGCGCCAATATCGCCGTCAGATGCTTGAGGTCGTAGACTTCAAGATCGATCGTTACGTCGGTGAAATCCGGTGCCCGGCGTGTCATGCGAATATTGTCGATGTTGCCATCGTGCTCCGCAATGACTTGCGCGATCTGGGCGAGCGAGCCCGGCTCGTTAACGGACTGCACCGCGATGCGCGCGGGAAACCGCTGCGGCGTGCGCTCTTCTTCGTCCCAACGCACGTCCAGCCAACGCTCCGGCTTGTCCTCAAATTCGCTCAAGGCAGCAGACTGGATCGGGTAAATGGTGATGCCCTCGCCAGGAGAAAGAATGCCGACAATTCGATCGCCTGGCACCGCGCCTCCATTCGGCGCAAATCGCACCGGCAGGTCGCCATTGATGCCACGAATGGGAATCGCCTGACCTGCTGAACTGTCGGGCACCCTGAATTTCACCGACGTGATTTTTCTCAGGCCGAACCATCCGCTTTCGGCCTTCGGACTTGCCGCCATAGCGGCAGCGCGCTCTTCCTTGTAGTCAGGGTACATCGCGCGGGCGACATCGGACGCCTTAAGCTCGCTTCGCCCGACCGCGGCCATAACATCCTCAACCGAGGCCCGCGCGAGCCTGGGCAATGCGCCGGCCAGCTTTTCATCGGAAAAGGCGATCTTGGCGCGTTGGAACAGCCGCTCCACTATCCGCCGGCCGAGACCGGCATATTGCAAACGCACGGCCTGACGCGTCGCTCGTCGAATGGCCGCGCGTGCTTTTCCGGTCATTACGATCGACTCCCACGCCGCCGGCGGTGCGTGCTGCGATTTCGACGTCGCGATTTCGACTTCATCGCCGTTGACAAGCTCGGACGTCAACGGCGCGATCTGGCCATTGATCTTGCAGCCTACCGCCGTGTTGCCGACATCGGTATGGACGGCGTAGGCAAAATCGATCGGAGTCGCCTTGCGCGGCAATGCGATGAGCTTGCCTTTTGGCGTAAAGCAGAACACCTGATCGTGAAACAATTCGAGCTTGGTGTGCTCGAGAAATTCTTCCGGGTTTGATCCTTCCGCCAGTAGCTCGATCGTACGGCGCAGCCAGGCATAGGCGGTTGACTCGCGCGACAGAAGTTCGGTCGGTGAGCCTGCGTTATCTTTGTAGAGCGCATGGGCGGCGATGCCGTATTCGGCGATCTCGTGCATGGCCACGGTGCGGATCTGCAACTCGACACGCTGCTTGCTTGGACCGATCACCGTGGTGTGGATCGAGCGGTAATCGTTGCCCTTGGGCGTCGATATGTAGTCCTTGAAGCGTCCCGGCACCATCGGCCAGGTGCTGTGGACAATGCCGAGGGCCTGATAACAGTCGGCCAGGCTCTTCACGATCACCCGGAATCCGAAAATGTCGGAAAGCTGCTCGAACCCCACCGACTTGCGTTCCATTTTCCGCCAGATTGAATAGGCTCGCTTGCGGCGGCCGACTACTCGCGCATCGATTCCGCGATCGGCAAGCTTTTTGGTCAATTGCTTTTCAATATCGGAAATCAGCACCCTGCTGCGCTCGGCGAGCGCGTTGAGTCGCGCGGTTATGACGTCACAGGCTTCCGGATAAAGTTCGCGGAACGCGAGATCATCGAGTTCCTCACGCATCTCGTGCATGCCCATGCGGCCAGCGAGCGGCGCGTAGATTTCCAGGGTCTCTTCAGCCGCGCGGCTGCGTACCTCCGGCGGCATGTACTGAAGCGTGCGCATGTTGTGCAGCCGGTCCGCGAGCTTGATCAGAAGCACGCGCACATCGTCAGCGATCGCCAACAGCAATTTGCGGAGATTTTCCGCCTGCTTGGCCTCTTTGGTGACCAAGTCGAGTTTTTTGAGCTTTGTCAGCCCTTCAACCAGCCGACCAATGTCGTGGCCGAACAAACTATCGATTTCCGCACGCGTGGCCTCGGTATCCTCGATCGTGTCGTGCAGGAGAGCTGCCGCGATCGTCGCATCGTCAAGCTTGAGATCGGTGAGAATGGCCGCGACCTCGATCGGATGGGAGAAATAAGGATCGCCGGAGGCCCGCCGCTGCTCGCCGTGCGCCTTCATCGCGTACACGTAGGCGCGATTAAGGAGCGCCTCATTCGTGTCCGGGTTGTACCGGCGCACCCGTTCGATGAGGTCGTACTGCCTCATCATCGGTGGTTTTCTCGCCGCGGCCGGCTTTTCGGCCGCTGAGGTCGGCGCAATAGGGGCTGGGCGCGGTGCCCGGGCCGGCACCTGCTTTTGCATTCGCGGAAGGTCGGAGCGCGTACGCGCCATTCAGGTGTCCTGCAGCCGCTGCTAAAGAACTACCTCAAGATATCACGCCGTTCCGATGGTGCCGCAAGGGCTTAGCCAACTGGTTGATAAATGACGACGGCCCGGCTTTGAGGCCGGGCCGATGCTTCGAATTGGTATGAATTCCAGCCTATTCGGCGTCCTCTTCCGGCGGCTCCTCTGGCGGTGCCAAGCCCTCGAGGCCTTTGAGAAGCTCTTCTTCCGTCATCCGGTCCGCGGTTACCTCAGTATCGTCGGAATCGACGCTGGCGCCCGCGCCTGCTCCGATCAACGGCACCTCAGGTTCGGGCTCGTCAACCTCAACATATTTCTGCAGGCTGTGAATGAGGTCTTCCTTGAGATCGCCGGGTGAAACGGTCGTTTCCGCAATTTCGCGCAACGCGACGACCGGATTCTTGTCGTTGTCGCGCTCGACCGTAATCTGCGACCCGGATGAAATCATGCGCGCCCGATGACTGGCCAGCAGAACCAGGTCGAAGCGGTTTTCAACTTTATCGATGCAATCTTCTACGGTGACACGGGCCATAGGCTCGTCACTCCATTTTGTGGAACTTGTCCTTGAATTCGCCTGCTAGGTATCCCCTGGCGCATGGAATTTCAAGCATTTTTGTCTTGGTTTAGCCTCATCCGTCTGATACTCGACAAGATAAGGGCGCCGGAAGGCCGACGGTACCGGATTTTGTCGGCACGGCGCGACTGCGCAGGTGGCAGCCAAATTAATCGAAGGCGCCACGACGCTCTGTTAACGGGGGACCCGAAACCGCGCACGCGGAGCGTTCCGCATTGCGCGCGGCAGGTCCAAAAGTAGTTGTGTGAATTGTGAGAGAGACAAATGACGGTAGCCGGCGAAAAAATCGCTTTATTCATTGACGGTGCAAATCTTTACGCGACAGCAAAATCCCTCGGGTTTGATATCGACTACAAGCGGCTGCTGCGCGAGTTTCAATCGCGCGGATATTTGTTGCGCGCCTTTTATTACACCGCGGTAATCGAGGATCAGGAATATTCTTCTATCCGCCCTTTGATCGACTGGCTCGACTACAACGGTTATTCGGTCGTCACCAAGGCGACCAAGGAATTCGTGGATCAGACTGGCCGGCGCAAAGTCAAAGGAAACATGGACATCGAACTCGCGGTTGATGCCATGGAAATTGCGGGCACAATCGATCACATGGTGCTTTTCTCAGGTGACGGCGATTTTCGTTCACTTGTTGAAGCCGTGCAACGCAAAGGGGTTCGCGTAACTGTCGTCTCGACCGTAACGACGCAGCCGCCGATGGTTGCGGACGAACTGCGTCGCCAGGCTGACGTATTCGTCGATATCGTCGAGCTGCAGACCAAGATCGGCCGAGACCCGACGGAGCGGACACCACGCGAGGGACGCCCTCCCCGCGATGATCGCGCGGCATCGCATACGCCGCAATTCCTGCAGCGGCCGGCGTCGCCACAACGCGCGGGCGCCTCTGTCGGAGCTGACGAAGACGACGAATCCTATCAATAGCGTTTTTGTTGCGCGCATGATCTTATCCGCGTGACGGCGTCGTGCGCCGGGCGGATTCGCGCGCAATGGCAGAGACTGACGGCAAGCCAGGACGGGACTGTCCGCGTTGTCCGCGGCTCGTCGCTTTCCGCAAAACATGGCGCGAGCAAGAATCCACCTGGTTCAACTCTCCGGTACCGTCTTTCGGATCGATCGATGGAAGATTGCTGATTGTCGGACTGGCGCCCGGACTACAAGGCGCCAACCGTACTGGCCGCCCCTTTACAGGTGACTATGCAGGGGTCCTGCTCTATGAGACGCTCGGCAAATATGGATTTGCCCGCGGCGAGTATCATGCCCATCCCGGCGATGGGCTCGAGCTGGTCGATTGCCGGATCACAAATGCGGTGCGCTGCGTGCCGCCCGAAAACAAACCGACCCCCGAAGAGATAAGGACTTGCCGGGATTTTCTGGCACCGACGATCGACGAGATGAGAAAGCTGCGCGCCATCGTTGCCCTTGGCCGCATTGCGCATGAAAGTACGGTGCGCGCGCTCGGCGGCAGATTGGCCAGCCTACCGTTCGCGCACGGCAAGAGACACGAACTCGGCCCGATTGCGCTGTTCAGCAGCTATCACTGCTCGCGCTACAACACGAACACCGGCGTGCTTACCCCCGAAATGTTCCGGGAAGTCTTTGCAACCGTGCGCCGCTACCTCGACGCCTGAAGCCAGGCAATAACCTCTGCGGCGTTCTTGTCCGGCGGAAAGACAGGATAGAATGCCTTGGTGATCCGGCCGTTGTCGACAACAAGGGCCATTCGTTTGATCAGCGTCATGCCCGCGACCGAGAATGTCGGAAACTGCAGCGCCTTGGCGAGCGACAGTTCCTCATCCGACAATATTGCGAATGGCAGATGCAGGCGTGTCGCCGCTTCACGCTGATAGGCCGTATCTTGTGTCGAAAGGCCGTAAAGATGCGCCACTCCGAGCCGGGTAAGTTCGCCGAAATGGTCCCGAAACGAACAGGACTGCGGAGTGCATCCTCGCGCCCCCGGAATCTGATCCCACCCGGCCGGCGGATCAACGCCTGGAACGCCTGTCCGAGGATAAATGTAGACGACGGTCCGGCCTTTCAGCTTGGACAGATTAACCGACGTCCCATCGGTAGCGGGCAGCGCCAGATCGGGCAGCTTGGCGCCCACGAGATGGCGCGCCGCCCCGTCATCTTGCGGGACGGGAATCTCTGGCGGCAGAAATTGCGGATTATGGGCACCTGGTGCTTCAGTCATTTCTGCACTGTATAGCTCATAAATTCCATGAGAGAGCCATCCGGGTCCCGGAAATAGACCGACGTGCCCGGCCCTTTTGCCCCAAACCGCTGCATCGGACCACTCTCTATGGCAACGCCGTGCCCTTTGAGGTGGGCGATCGCGTCTTCAATGGGTCCCTGCCATTCGAAACATAAGTCGCTGTTACCAGGCTGCACGGGTAAACGCGCAATCTCGGCCGGCTTTACACCCGGCCCGTGGACATTCAGCTGCTTGTCACCGAGCCGGTATGCCCAACCCTGGGGCCGCGGCACGAGCTCGGCCCCTATTACATTTTCGTAGAAGTTATTGGACCGGGCCCAATCGGAGACGTGGATTACGCAGTGATCAAGCTTCGTTGGTACCATGCTGATTTTCCTGATCTTTCGAACTCACAGCAACGTGATTGCGGCCGCTCGTCAAGTCTCCGGGGCAAAGGCTTGGTGACGGTATGCTTGCGATCCGTGATACCGGGAGGATGCCCATGACAATTCCAAAATATTCCAGTTTTGGCTTTGTGGCCGCAATCGCGCTTTCTAGTGCAACAGTTTCTGCTGCTGCGCAGACGGCATCGGTGGTCATGAAAAATGCCGAAGGCAAGGAAGTCGGTTCGGTCAACCTTACGCAGACGACGCAGGGCGTATTGATCAATGCAGCGCTCAAAGGGCTGCCACCAGGCGAGCATGCGTTTCATGTGCACGCCGTCGGCAAATGTGAGCCGCCCTTCACCTCCGCGGGCGGACATTTCAATCCCGGCGGGAAGAAACATGGTATGATGTCGCCTGAAGGCCAACACGCGGGCGATATGCCTAATCTTCACATACCGCAAAGCGGTGACCTGACTGTCGAAGTCCTCAATACCGGCATCACTCTCGAGAAGGGCAAGCCGAACTCGGTTTACGACGCCGATGGTTCGGCGGTCATCATTCATGCCGGTAGCGACGACTACAAGACCGACCCTACCGGCGAAGCCGGCGGGCGGATCGCCTGTGGTGTGATCCCTTAGCGGCGGCGGCGCGGCCTAGCCTTTCATCCGCATCAGGCGGCCGCGTTCGCGCTCCCAGGACCGCTTTTTCAGAGTTTCGCGCTTGTCGTGCAACTTCTTGCCGCGCGCCAGGGCAATTTCAACTTTGGCGCGGCCTTTTTCGTTAAAGTAAAGCTTTAACGGCACTATGGTCATGCCTTCGCGCTCGACCGCCCCGGTCAGTCGATTGATCTCGCGCTTTTGCAGCAGCAGTTTGCGTGCCCGCTTCGGCGCGTGGTTGAAACGGCTGGCCTGCAGATACTCCGGGATATTGGAGTTGATCAGCCAGAGTTCCCCGCCGCGGGTGTCGGCGTAGGATTCGGCAATCGTCGCCTTTCCGGCACGCAATGACTTGACCTCGCTGCCGGTCAGAACGATGCCGGCCTCGAAGGTCTCGCCGATCGCATAGTTGAAGCGCGCCTTCCGGTTATCGGCGACCACCTTGAAGCGGCGCTCGGGCTTTGTGGCCATGTGCGAGGTTACAGTTCAGCGCGATTTGAGTTGGTCGCGGATTTCCGTGAGGAGTTGCTCGGTCTTCGACAGCTCAGGCGGCTTTTCCTCTTCCTTGCGGGAAAGCTGGTTCAGCGCGCGGATCGCAAGGAAGAGCACGAAGGCGATGATGACAAAGTTAAGCGCGATGGTGAGAAAATTGCCCCAAGCCAATACAGCACCTTGCTTTTTTGCTTCAACAAGGGTGCCAGCCGTCACTTTCGACGAAAGCGGCAGAAAATAGTTCGAAAAATCGATGCCGCCGGTAATTGCGCCGATCATCGGCATAACGACGTCGCCAACCAGCGAATTTACAATCCCCGAGAAAGCGGCGCCGATGATTACGCCGACGGCCAAGTCGACAACATTGCCGCGTAGTGCAAATTTTTTGAATTCCTCAAGCATGACGGTCCACCTCGCCGAACACGGCCATTTGGCCGTCGGAGCCCGACCTTAGTTGATCAGACCAGCATGGACCATCGCGTGCCGCACGGCGGTCTGTGCCTTCTCGCTGGCCGGCACCATTGGCAGCCGCACTGTGTTGGCACACTTGCCGATGAGCGACATTGCATACTTGATAGGCGCCGGGCTGGTTTCAACGAACAGATCGATGTGTAGCGGCGCCAGCTTGTCCTGCAATTTAAGTGCGGTGCCGAAATCGCCCTTCAGGCACGCCGCCTGGAATTCGGCGCAAAGACGCGGTGCCACGTTCGACGTCACCGAGATGCATCCGTGCCCGCCATGCGCCATGAAGCCGAGCGCCGTGATGTCTTCGCCTGATAGCTGATTGAAGTCGGGGCCCATGGCCGCGCGCTGCTGAGACACGCGGGTCATGTTGGCGGTCGCATCCTTTACACCTGCAATATTTTTCAACTCGAACAGGCGCGCCATCGTCTCGACTGACATGTCGACGATCGATCGCCCGGGAATGTTGTAGATGATGATCGGAATCCCGATCGCGTCATTGATCGCCTTATAGTGTTGGTACAGGCCTTCCTGGGTCGGCTTGTTGTAGTAAGGCGTCACAATCAGGACGGCGTCGGCTCCGGCCTTCTCCGCATGACGGGATAGCTCGATCGCTTCCGCAGTGGAATTGGAGCCGGATCCCGCAATGACAGGAACACGGCTATTAGCCTGGTCGATGCACCATTCGACTACCTGCTTATGCTCATCGTGCGACAAAGTGGGGCTTTCCCCCGTGGTTCCTACCGGAACCAGGCCATTCGTGCCCTCTGCGATCTGCCATTCGACGATGTCACGAAATGCCTTTTCGTCGAGCGCGCCGTTTTTGAACGGCGTGACCAGCGCTGTAAAAGAGCCGCGAAAGCTCGTCCTGGCGGTCATGACACGACTTCTCCCAAAAAGGCGGGTTTAAGCCCCATTGATATCGGGTCGGAGAGCGCGAAGAAAGCCCTCCGGGGCCGCCGCCAGACGGGAACTCGGCGTGCGACACTCTGTTTTGCTCGTGTTCCCGCCGAAACTGCCGACGGATGATATTTTTCGGTATCATTCATCAATAGATTTGGCCTAATGAATTGGCTGATTTGGTGTTTCGCCACTGAGTCGGGGAATCGAAGGACAAGTGCGGGGTTTGATGGACGCGACTGGTCTCAGCCGCTCGGGGTTGTTTTTGGCAGTTATTGCAGCCTGCGCGCTCTGCGCAGACACGGCGTTGCCGGCCACCAAAAAAATACCGTTGCCGCGCCCGCGACCCGCTGTGCCTGTGGCCAAGCAAACCGTTGCTCCCGTGCGGCAAGCTGCGCCCTTGCCGCAAACGCCACCACAGGCCAACGGCAGCGGTGTGACTGCCTTTGCCCAGGCCAATGTTGGGTTGCATGGGGCATTGCTTGAAAACCGCACCGACTTCAAACCGCTAGTGCGCCCGGCATCCGGCCCGTTTGCCGTTGCGCCAAGTGCGGCCACTTCCGCCAACGATACTGCCGCTGTCAAACGCGTGATCGAAGCCACGCGCAAAGGCAAAGACGCCGACGCCAATTCAGCTCAGGCGAGCATCGCTGATCCGGTTGCGCGAAAGTTGGCCGAGTGGGTCATCCTGCGTTCGGATAATACCAATCCCTCTTTCGAGCGATACGCAGCTTTCGTAAAGAGCAACCCCGCTTGGCCGCACGTGCCGCTGTTCCGCCGCCGCGCCGAGAACGCACTCTGGAACGATAGCGTCGACCCGGCGACGGTGCGCGCCTTCTTCGCGACAAAGACGGCGTCAACCGCCAAGGGCCGCTACATGCTCGCGCGCGCCTTGGTTGCCCTGGGCGATCGCGACGGCGCTGCCGTGCTGGTCAAATATGCCTGGCGTCACGACGACTGCAGCGCAGAAGTTGAGAAGAAAGTGCTCGAGATGTTCGGCAGCATGCTCACTGCTGCCGATCACAAAGTGCGCATGGAGAGCCGCTTTTACGCCGGCGACGGGGCCGCCGGCCTGCGCGCCGCCGAACGGCTCGGCGGCAACGACCTTGTAGTTGCCAAGGCCCGTGCCGCGGTGTTGACAAAAGCGCGCAATGCGAAGGCGCTTCTCGACGCCGTACCTGCGGATGCGCAGCGTGAACCGGGCTACATCTTTACCCGTGTGCAATGGCTGCGTCAGAACAACAAGCCGGAGGAGGCCGGAAAGCTTATCCTGACCGCGCCCAAGGATCCGAACGCGCTTGTCGATCTAGACCAATGGTGGCTCGAGCGACGTCTGCTGGTGCGCAAACTGCTCGACGAGCACAATCCGCAGGCCGCCTACAATGTGGCCCGTGAAGCGGCACCTCCGATGCGCGGAGTATATCGCGTCGACGCCCACTTCACCGCCGGCTGGGTGGCGTTGCGTTATCTGCACAATCCGAAGGCTGCCGCGCAACACTTTGCGCATATCGTGGAAGGCACCCACAATCCGCACGCGCTTTCGCGCGGCGGCTATTGGCAGGGCCGCGCCGCGGAGGCGATGGGTCAAAACGCGCAGGCCAAAGCATTTTACGAGATGGCGGGGCAGTACATTGCGACCTACTACGGCCAGCTCGCGCGCGCACGTCTCGGCCTGAAAGATGTCGGACTGCGCGCACCGCCCTCCTTCACGCCGCAGGAAACAAGCGTGTTGAGCAGTCTCGAAGTCGTGCGGGCTGCGGCCATCCTGTACGAGCTCGGCGAGCGCGACATGCTGGCGTCGATCTACGCCGAGCTTGGCGAGAGCGCGACCGACATTGCAGGAATGGCGATGCTGGGCGAACTCGCGGCCAAACACGGAGACGGCCGCGCGATGGTCTTCCTCGGAGAAGGTGCCTATCGCCGCGGGCTGCCGCTCGAGCATTATGCCTATCCGACCGTCGGCCTGCCGGACTACCGGCCGATCGCGCCGCCGGTTGAGCCGGCGGTCACCTATTCGATCGCGCGGCAGGAAAGTCATTTCAACCAAAAGGTCGTCTCAATCGCCAACGCGATGGGCCTGATGCAGGTGACGCCTGCGGCCGGCATCGACACCGCCGCAAAATTCAAGGTGCCTTACAGCCGCGAGCGCCTTCTCAAGGACCCCGTTTACAACATGCAGATGGGAGCTGCCGAACTCGCCATTCTGCTCGGCGGCTACAACGGTTCCTACATCCTCACCTTCGCCGGCTACAACGCCGGGCGCGGCAGGGTGAAGCAATGGATCGCGGCCTATGGCGACCCGCGCGATCCTAACGTCGATCCCGTCGACTGGGTTGAGCGCATCCCAATTTCAGAGACGCGCAATTACGTCGGGCGGGTCATGGAAAATCTGCAGGTCTACCGTGTGCGCTTTGGCGGCAGCAACAGGCTGCTGATCGAGGCGGACCTTAAGCGCGGCGGCGCGCACTAGACGTTCTAGCGCTCGGCGCGGGTGAAGTGCCCTCTTCCAGCATCCTTCGCTCAGCGAGCCATAGGTCGCCATAGTCGACGTTTTGCCACTGCTCGAACCATGGGCCTCCACGAGTGAAATGCACCGCATTCGGCGTACCGGATGCCGGCTTCTTGTTCCAGCCTTCCAGCCAATTCCACTCTGCGGGAAGGGATCCGATATCGGAATCGCTGACCCACTGCATTCGATGAAGATATGCCCCGCTTTCACGGTTTACGACGTCGGGAGTCAGCGCGCGCACTGAGGGGTGGTCGCAGTTAAACAACATCAGCGATGACCAGTTCTTGCGCGGATAGACGGTTTGGACGGCGCCATCCATCTTCGTCTTTTCCGTGGGCCGGTAGTCATGTTGCACGCAATAGATCGCTGTCTCGCCCTTTGCGTACGAAGCGAGCGTGGCGATATCCGAAAGAAAAAGAAAATCGCAATCGCAGAATAGCGCCCAGCCCCGATAGCCGGCGAGCTTCGGTGTTAGGAATCTCGAATAGGTGAAGTCGGTCGAAGCAAGCGGATCCTGATCACGCCAGAACAGCTTTTGCTGGCGCAGGTCGTCGAGCTTGATGGGCTGCACATCGACCGGTATCGATGCGCGCCGCTGCAACGAAAACCGGGCGACCTCATACGCAATCGGCTCGCGCCTGTCCCAGCCGACATACACGCGAAATTTCTCGGTCATCGTCTACCCCTGGGACTTGCGAAGAAAAGCCTCGATCTCGATCGCCGTTGGCGCGATCACCGATTCCCACGGCATATTTGCGCTCCGCTGCCGCACCTCAACCTGAGGGTACCACTGGCTCTTGCCCATCCGAGGGAACCAATACCAAAACTGCGAAAAGCCCGATGGCGCAAACACCCATGCCGGGCGCCCGAGTGCACCGGCCAGGTGCGCGTTCGTGTTGCTCACACTGACCACCGCATCGCAGGCCGTCATCAGCGCTGCCAGGCCGTCGATATCATTGGTCGTGTCGATGTCCTCAAGCCGGGTCACGGAGATACCGGTGTCGCGCTCGAAGTTCGTTCGCTCATCGGTCGTGTCTCCGAACTGCAAGTCCACAAAATTCACGCCGGGCAACCTCAGTATTGGCGCAAAATCTGCAAGCCGGGCGCTTTTGTGTGCCCCAAGACGTTTCCGGACGCTGCGCCAGGAAAGCCCTACGATTTTTCGGCCTCCGGCAGCGAGCCGCTCGCGCAACGCCGCGGCGCGGGCGGGATCAGCCGTGAGATACCCGTGCTCGCGTTTCGGGAATGAAGCCCAGTCGAGCCTGAAGTGCCGGCCAAGACTTCCAATCGGAATTTGTGCTGCGATCCTCTCTTCCGGCACCGGACTGTCAAACGCAACCACCGTAACGCCTGGGAACGATCGTGCAAACAGGTCAACGAGACGACGCTCGACCTTCAAAAGGATCGGGTCAGCACGCACGCGTAGGTCGTCAATCATGCTGGCGTGCAGGATCTGATCGCCGAGGCCCTGCTCGCCCCAGACTAACAGCATCCCGCCTACCGCCTCGCCCTGCCACCGTGGCGTTTTTTGTTCGTGGCTGATGCCGTCACCGATGCAGGGCCGATATTCGTACAACGGCCAGCCCACGGCGAAATCGCCGCGGCTAAAGCACATCACGGCTTTTTCCTTTTTGGCCTCGGAACGCTGCGCGCCATCTTCGGCAATCAGCGCGTCAAGACCGGCAAGAGCCTCGCTGTCTTGGCCGAGATAGTACAAGCACCAGCAGATTGAGAGCTTTGCATAGAATGCCTGTTCCAGAGGAAGGCCGAGCGTGAACGCGCGTTGATAGTGCTCCTGAGCAAGCTCGTACTTATTTTGCGTGAAATAGATACCAGCCAGGCAGAAATACGCCAAGGCATACCGAGGATTGAGCGCGAGTGCCTTTTGCTGCTGTTCGAGCGCCCGGTCGAATCGCTCGGCCTCATCCAGCGCAGCTCCAAGCTCGCAATGCGCTTCTGCGCTCGTAGGCCATCGATCGACGGCTTTGGCGCACGTTTCTATAGCTTCATCAAGACGGCCGAGTTGGCGCAACGCCATTCCCAGCCCAAGCTGGGCGCTCATCATCCCCGGGTCGTTCACCATCGCAGACTTGTAGTGAGCGGCCGCTTGCTCGAATTTTTTGGCTACCAACAACAGCTTGGCGAGATTATGGTGCGCGGGTGCATAGTTCGGTCGCAGTGCGATGGCCCGTTCGAAATAGATGGCCGCTTCATCAGCACGGCCCAGCAAATTCAATGCATTGCCGAGACTGTTAAGCGCTTCGGCATCTGTCGGATCAGCCTCGATGGCCTTTCTGAAATGCGCGACGGCCTGCTGATAACGTCCCAGTCCGGACAGCATCGTCCCAAGATTGTAACTAGCTCCCGGCAAATCCGGCCGCAGCGCGAGCGCGCGCTGCAACATCGGCACGGCGCGAACAGAATCGCCTGTTTGAGAATAGGCAAGGCCCAAAAGATTCAAGGCGCCTGGATGCTGCGGCGCCGCTTTCAAAAATTTTTCATAGGCGCGAATGGCAGCCGGAAGATCACCCTTCCTGTGAAGCTCGATCGCCCTGTTGAGATCGTCG
>Ga0081455_10000561_pt1 | contig 48447 bp, 46 predicted proteins | sample TabmetS3T2R1_FD_70207 | JGI IMG/M metagenome (GOLD analysis project Ga0081455, IMG submission 70207) | Tabebuia heterophylla rhizosphere microbial communities from the University of Puerto Rico - S3T2R1 | ecosystem: Host-associated > Plants > Roots > Rhizosphere ...
GGAGCCGGTCGATCATCTTGCCGAACATCGTCGAGTGGCGGCACTCGTCGCCGATCTCGGTGTACGCGTATTGCACATGCGACGAGGTCGGGTCCCGGTCGTACGCGTGCCGCACCAGCATCTGCATCAGGATGACCTCGAACCAGATGCCCATGCTCGCGATGCTCGCCACCTCGTGCTTGGACAGCTCGGTCCGCTGCTCCTCGGTGAGCTGGTCCCACAGCTCCGTGCCGTAGAGCGACGACCGATGCGGTGGGGCGAAGTAGCGACCGGGCTCGAGCGGCGCGTCCCAGTCGATGTCGACGATCGGGTCGTACGTCATGGTCGCGGACGACCGAAGCAGTCGCTCGCCGGTGCGTTCGCGAGCCGTCTCGTTCAGATCGCTGGTCGCCATGGCTCCTCCCGAGCTCGATTTGCCATCATCAATGTAACATCGGCAATGGCGCAAAATGACCGGCGAATCGACATCGCGGGGGTGATGCGCCCCACGATGTCGATTCGCTGGTCGAGCGGTGCCGGTCAGCGCTCAGACGGGACCAGCTGGCACGGCTGCACCGGGCCGTCGGCGACCGAGACGTCGGCCCACATGGAGGCGCCGCCGCCGTCGACGGCTCCCAGCGAGGCACGGCCCGCCTCGAGCACGACAGTCTGGCCGGGTTGGATCCGTGCTGGATTCACGACCAGCGTGTACGGCACTTCGTGACCGACGTCCTCGACCGCGTCGGGATCCGCGAACGAGAACACGACAGCTCCTCTGACGTGTCGCGCCGGGGTGAACCGGGGCTGCTTGCACTCCATGTCGAGCGGCGCGTAGTCGACCTCGGCGTTGATGCCGTGCGACTCGAGTTGCTGCTCCAGACCGTCGGCGTCCTCGAACCGGCGGACCGTTGCCGTGACGGTCCCGTTGTCGTCGACGGTCACGGTGTACGCAGCGCTCGCCGACGGAGCGGTCGTCTCGCCGCCGATCAGTGGTACGCCGACGGCCGCGCCGACCGCGAGTGCGCCGGCCGATGCCACCGAGACGACGCGTCGGCGTCGCCACAGCGGAGTACGGGCGCGGGCCACGCCCGACTGCTCGGCCTTGCGCTGCGCGACGACGGACTTGAGCTCGCCGAGCAGCCGCTCCTCGAAGCCGCCGAGTCGATCGCGATTGCTGGTCATGATGCTGCCTCCGTGGGATTCGGGCCGGTGACGGCCGATTCGGCGGCGAAGGAATCGAGCTGCTCATGGAGGCGTTGCCGGGCACGATGCAGTCGGACCCGCGCCGTGACCGGTCGGATCCCTAGGACCCGCGCCGCATCCCGAACCGACAGCCCGTCCACGGACACGAGTTCGAGGACGGCCCGCTCGGCTTCGGAGAGCCGGTCGAGTGCGAGGTACAGCTCCCCAGCCTGTGCCTCGGCATCGATCCGGTCCTCCATCCGGGCGATGTCGTCCTGGTCCACCAGCCGCCGGCCGGCGAACCGTTGCGCCGCGTCGAGCTCGCGACCGTGGCGTCGGCGGTCGGCGGCGACCACGTTGCGCGCCACCCCGTACAGCCAGGCCAACGGCGCGCCGCGTGACGGTCGATAGCCGTCGGCCGATTCGATCGCGGCCAGGAACACCTCGGCCGTCAGGTCGGCCGCCCGATGCGCATCGGGTACGCGGCGTACGACGAACCGCTCCACCGCGTCGACATGCGCCCGGTAGAACGCCTCGAACGCCGCCGGGTCGGTCCCGATCCGCCGTACGTCGTCGCTGTTCGAACCACTCACTGCCCACCCCTTCACCGTTCTTCTTACGTCATGCTCTTGGCGGGTTGGGCGGTTGCCGTTACATCGGCGGCGAGAAAGTTCGGGCGCCGAGGCAACGGATCGCCCTTCGACTCTCGTCTGACGGGAGATCGAGACGGAGGGTGGCGTCGATGGACGAAGCCGAGTTCGTCGAGCTCGTGCCGGTGCTGGGCCGGCGGCTTCGGCGCACGGCGTACCTGATGTGCGGGAGTTGGTCGACAGCGGAGGATGCCGCCCAGGAGGGGCTCGTCCGTGTCTTCCTCGCGCTGCCGCGGATCGAACGCAAGGGCGGGATCGAGGCGTACGCACGGCGCTGTGTCGTGTCGGCGCTGCTCGATCAGGCCAGGCGGCCGTGGCGGCGCGAGTCGCCGGACGTGCTGGCCGAGCAGGATCATGCCGATCCGACCGACACCGAATCGCTCGTCGACCAACGGCTGGCGATGATCCAGGCCCTGCAGAATCTGCCGTCGAAGCAACGGGCGGCCGTCGTACTGCGCTACTACGACGAGCTGAGCGTGCACGAGACCGCGATCGCGCTGCAGGTGTCGGAGGGCACGGTCAAGAGTCAGACCGCGAAGGGCCTGGCGAATCTCCGATCTCAGATCTTGCTGCTGATGCGACATGAAGATGGAGGGGAACGATGAGCGACGAGATCGTCGAGGCCCTCGTACGCGCCGGCTCGGACAACGGTCGGCCGCTGGGATTCAGTGCCGACGACATCGTGCGGGTCGGTCGGATCCGGCGCAGACGACGCCGCGTGTACGGCGGAGCGGCGACCGTACTCGGCGTAGTCGTGGCGATCGCTGCGGTAGCGCTCCTGGTGCAGTCGGGGCGTGGCCAGTCGCTGGGCGAGCCGGCCACGGTGCCGCTCGACCGAGGGCCGATGTCGGAGGCGGAGGTTTGGGATGCCGTCGGGCATACCTGTCCCGGTGAGCCCGGCGACCTGGACACGATCTACGCGCGGCAGGTCGACTCGTCGGGCGGGACGACACCGGCGGTGTTGGCGACCGGGCAGAGGCGCGATGGCATCGTCTATACCTGTGGCACGCACTGGTCGGTGCGTGGCGACGGTGTCGTGATGCGGATGCCGGACCGAGCGCATCCGATCGTGCCGATCGCGAGCGAGGGTGGCACGACGAGTCTCGAAGGTGGGTGGGGGTCGGAGAGCGGCTTCTTCCGGGTGGCCGACTCGGTCGCGAGGGTCGAGACTCGGGTCGGCACGCCTGGCGGTTCGGAGCCGTGGCGAGTGTCCGTCCCGTACGACGGCGTCGTCTACTGGTCGGGCTGGGCGGACGAGGGTGCCTTCGACGACGATGACGAAGTCTGGCTGCAGTGGCGGGCCTTCGGCACCGATGGTCACCGGATCGCCCCGGCGCTGCTGCCCTTCCAACCCGAGCTGATCGACCCCACGGGCGACAATGAGGTCTTTGCCGAGTACGACGAGCTCGGCAGTCTGCTCACTGAGGTTGCCCTCGATCACCTCCAGACCGAGCGAGGATCCCTGGAAGGCGGTTCGGCCGGTTCGGGCACCCGAGACGACTCCGGCTGGACCACTGTCACCAGTCAGCTGTCTTGGTCGCCGTGGCATCGGACGGCGACCGCCGACGTCGATCTGTCCCTGAGCCGCCATGGCACGTACACCGGGGATCAGTTGCAGACCCGGATCGGGTGTCACGACCAGTTCGAGTGCCACCAGGCCGACCTCGGTGACCAGGGATCGGCCTGGGTCGGGGAGAACGAAGCGGGCAGCTTCGCCGTCGGGTACGTCCAGCCGGACGGTGAGATCGCCACGATCGTCGTCGACACCGAGGATCCGAACCTCGCGGAGTCGGACGTCGCGATCGACATCACCGTCGACGAGGCGATCGGCTTCGTCACCGACGACCGACTCGACCTGTGACCGGCGAATCGACATTGCGGGGGTCTGGGCCACCGCAATGTCGATTCCGTGGTTTCGCGTCAGCCGCCGTAAGGTGATGAGCCGTGAAGGTACTTGTCATCGGCAGCGGCGGCCGCGAGCACGCGCTGACGCTCGCCTTCGCTCGGGATCAGAATGTCACCGCGATCCATGCCGCACCCGGCAACCCCGGCATGGCGGCGATCGCGCAGACCCATGCCGTCGATCCGCAGGACGGCGACGCCGTGGCCGGACTCGCGACGGGGATCGGCGCTGAACTCGTCGTCATCGGGCCGGAGGCGCCGTTGGTCGCCGGTGTCGCCGATGCGGTACGAGCGGCCGGGATCGAATGCTTCGGCCCGACCGCCGATGCGGCCAGGATCGAGGGCTCCAAGGCGTACGCGAAGAACGTGATGGCCGCGGCCAACGTGCCGACGGCGCTGGCCCATGTCTGCGAGACCGAGCCGGAGGTGGCCGAGGCGCTGGACGCCTTCGGCCCGCCGTACGTGGTCAAGGACGACGGTCTGGCCGCCGGCAAGGGTGTGGTTGTGACCGGCGACCGCGCGGTCGCGATGGCGCATGCGAAAGCCTGCGGCCGGGTCGTAATCGAGCAGTTCCTGGACGGGCCCGAGGTGTCGGTGTTCGCGGTCTCCGACGGTCAGACCGTGCTGCCGCTGCCGCCGGCCCAGGACTTCAAGCGACTCCGCGACGCCGATGCCGGCCCCAACACCGGCGGCATGGGCGCCTACACCCCACTGCCGTGGGCGCCGTCCGATCTCGTCTCCGACGTCCTCGAACGCGTGCTGCAGCCGACCGTCGACGAGATGGCGCGACGCGGCACACCGTACGCCGGGCTGCTCTACGCCGGTCTGGCGCTGACCTCGCGCGGTGTACGCGTGGTGGAATTCAACGCCCGGTTCGGTGACCCGGAGACGCAGCCGCTGCTGGCCCTGCTCGACTCGTCGCTGTCGACGCTGCTACATGCGGCCGCGACCGGGCGGCTGCACGAGGTGGAGCCGCCGCGCTTCCGCTCCGACGCGGCCGTCGCCGTTGTGGTCGCCGCCGACGGCTATCCCGACGCTCCCCGCAAGGGCGATCCAATCGCCTGCGTCGCCGTCGCCGAGGCGATGGACGGCGTCGAGGTCGTCCACGCCGGCACCGCCTACGACGCGGACGGGCGGTTGGTCACCGCCGGCGGCCGGGTGCTCGCCGTCACTGCCACGGCCGCGGACCTCCCACAGGCGCGCGAACGCGCGTACGCCGGTGTCGCCGCCATCGACATCCCCGGCGTCCAGTTCCGTACCGACATCGCCGCCTCGGCGGCCGCACCGGTCGGGGTCTAGCGCCGCCACAGCTCGCGCCGGACCGCCACGAATCTTGAGGGATGTCGTGACAACCGATGGCGAGCCGACTTCCGTCTGACTCGTGACAGCATCGGCTCACGAGGGGCTGGCATGAGACGGAGCGAGCGAGACGAGGCGTTCACCGAGTACGTCGTGGCCCGTCGCGCCCATCTGCGGCGAACGGCGTACTTGATCTGCGGCGATTGGCATGCCGCCGAGGATCTGGTCCAAACCGCGTTGACCAGGCTGTACACCGCCTGGCCTCGGGTGAGCCGACGGGACGCGATCGAGGCCTACGCGCGGCGGATCATCGTCCGAGCCCACGTCGACGAGGGCCGTCGGCCATGGCGTCGCGAGACACCGGGCGTCGACGGATTCGACCAGGCGGCCGACGAGCGAGTGGAGTACGGCGAACGCGACGCACTCGTCCGGGCGCTGGCCACATTGCCGCTGCAGCAGCGGCGGGCCGTGGTGCTGCGCCATTGGTACGGCCTGAGCGTGCGTGAGACGGCCGCCGACCTCGCCTGCTCCGAGGGGACCGTCAAGAGCCATACCGCGAGGGGGATGGCGGCGTTGCGCTCGATGTTGTCGACCGACCAACCGTCCGAGTTGAGGGGATCGAGATGAGCGATCGAGACGACATCGACATGCGGGCGTGGGCGCGGCACGCCTTCGATGACGAGCCGGCCGACGGCAGCCTCGGCGACACGACCCAGGCCGACCTGGCCCGGGCGCATTCGGGCCTCTCGAGGCGTCGGCGCTGGACCGGAGGGTTCTCGGCGCTGGCCGTGGCCGGGGCGGCGTTCGTGATCGCGATGGGGCCGAGCATTCTGCCCAGCAACGACACCGACTCGGGCCCGGCGGGCTTTGCCGATCAGACCGACTCGCCGAAGCCCGATCGGCCCGCGTCGCCGAAGCCCGATCGGCCCAAGGACACGACCGAACCGCCCGGTCCCGAGGGTGACGGCTACCCGTACTTCGAGCAGCGACAGTTGCTCTACACGGTGGCGAAGAATCACCTGGATCCGGCGGGCGAGCATCTCAGCATGGCTTCGAATGTCCAGGGCGGCGGGTCCCAGCGCAGTCAGTACGTCGGGACCAAACTGAACTGGAAGATCCGCGGTGAGCCTGGTCTCGGGATGGTCGAGGTCGGGATCGGGACACCGGGGATGACCGATGTCGAGCGTCGCGTCGAGATCGGCTGCGCCGGGTCCTGCGATCGGCACGATTTTGGCGATGGCACGGCGGCGTGGGTCCGGCGGTCCAGTGATGGAGTCATCGGCGTGGCCTACGAACAATCCGACGGTGAGTCGGTATGGGTGCTGGTCGATCCGCTGTTCGGCAACAACAGCCTGACGCCGGTGTCGAGCGTGGACGTCAGTGTCGATGACCTGCTGGCCTTCGTTGCCGACCATCGACTGCGCGTCCTCGACTCCGATCAGGTCATGACGTGGGACGGACGGATGGTGCCCGAAGGCTGTCCGCGAGGCGACGGCGAAGGCATCGTCTATCCCGACGATCCGCCACCGGGCCAGGTGCCGCCCGACTGCCCGAGTCCAAGCCCGAACGACTAGCCGCGGCGTCCGCACCGTCCTGCCCCACTGGCGGTAGCCAAATCTCGAAACACGCCGGCGTGTCTCGGGATTTGCCTACCCCCAGTGGAGCCTCAGGCCTTGTCGGAGTCGGTCTTGTCGCGCAGGATCCGCTGGCTGGCGAGCTTGCCGGGCGAGCCCATGACGCAGCCGCCCGGGTGGGTGCCCGAGCCACACTGGTAATAGCCGTCGATCGGCGTGCGGTACTGGCTCCATCCCGGGGCCGGCCGGAAGAAGTACATCTGCGGGGCGAGGAACTCACCGGCGAAGATGTTGCCCTCGGTCAGCCCGACGGTGCGCTCGATGTCGAGCGGCGTGACGACCTCGCGATGCAGCACGAGATCGCCGAAGCCCGGGAAGAACGACTCGAGTGTGGCCTGGACCGTGTCGGCGAACTTGTCCCGCTCGGTGTCCCAGTCGCCGTTCTTGAGCTTGTACGGCGCGTACTGGATGAAGCACGACATGACGTGCTTGCCCGGCGGGGCCATGTCGGGGTCGATGACCGACTGGATGGCACCGTCGATGTACGGCCGCGAGCTGTACCAGCCGTACTTCGCGTCGTCGTACGCCCGCTCGAGGTACTCCATCGTCGGGCCGATGTTGATGAAGCCGCGGTACTGGTCGGTCGAGTCGCCGAGCGCCGGGTAGCGCGGCAACCCGTCGAGGGCGAAGTTGACCTTGGCCGACGTGCCCTGGAACCGGAACCGGGTGATGTCCTCGACCAGGTCGCCGGGCAGTTCGCGCCGGTCGACCAGCTCGAGGAAGGTGCGGCGTGGGTCGAGAGCGCTGACGACGATGTCGGCGGAGAGCTCGGTCCCGTCGGTCAAGACGACGCCGGCCGCCCGGCCGTCCTTGGTGATGACGGCATCGACCGGCGACTCCAGCCGGATCTCCGCGCCGTACGCCTGGGCCGCACGGGCGACGACCTGGGTGAAGCCGCCGTTGCCGCCCTTGTGGAATCCCCACACGCCGTACTCGCCGTCGTGCTCGCCCATCGAGTGGTAGAGCAGCACGAGTCCGGAGCCCTGCGACATCGGGCCGACCTTGGTGCCGATGATGCCGGAGGAGGAGATGTAGCCCTTGAGGATGTCGCTCTCGAAGTAGTCGTCGAGGAAGTCCGACGCGGATCCGGTCAGCAACCGGACCAGGTCGTGCAGCACCTTGGGCTCGACGCTCTTGAGATGGCCCGCGAGCTCGGCCAGCGCGGCGGCGTCCTCCGGCGTCTTGCCCCACAGGTCCGGCGGCGCCTTCTCCAGTAGTGGCCGGACCACCTGGACCACGCGCGACATGTCGTGCTCGTAGCGCTCGTAGGCATCGGCGTCGTGCTTGGAGTGCCGCCGGATCTCCTGCATGTTCTCGTCGTGGTCCGGACCGAGCATGAGGTAGTCGCCGTTCTCGGTCGGCGCGAACGACGACGGCATCTCGATCGGCAGAAAGCCGTGCTTGACCAGGTCGAGCTCCTGCACGATGTCGGGTCGCAGCAGGCTCAGCGCGTACGAGAACGTCGTGAAGTGGAAGCCCGGATAGAGCTCCTCGGTGATCGCGGCACCGCCGACCCGATCACGACGCTCGAGGATCAGCGTGCGCAGGCCGGCCTTGGCGAGGTACGCCCCGTTGACGAGCCCGTTGTGGCCGCCACCGACGACGATCGCGTCGTACTCGTTGCTGGACATTGGCTTTCCCCTCAGGCGGTCTTGCGGTCCGGAGTGGCGGTCTTGCGCTCGGGATTGAACAGCGGCACCCGGGCCGTCTTGGCGCGGGCGCGCTGGTACTCGTGGTCGATGGTGACCTCGACATGGACGTCGGTGTCGGATTTGGCATGTGTCGGCCGGAGCCGGGCCAGTCCGATGTGCCGCTGCAGCACCGGCGAGTACATCAGGGTCGTGGCGTAGCCGACCTGGTCGCCGGACTCGATGTCATAGAGCATCGACTCCCACGGCAGTGGGATCGGGTCCTTTGGCGTGATCAGACCGGCGTCGGCGTGCAGTCGGTCGTAGTCCTCCCAGTCGACCACGAGACCGGTCATCGCCCAGCGGGACGACTTGGTCGCCAGCTCGCGCCGGATCGCCTCGCGACCCACGAACGCCCGGTCGTCGGTGTCGATGCCGCGCAGCATCCAGCCGAGCCCAAGCTCCTTCGGGGTGAAGCGCTCCTTGTCGGTGTACGCGAGCCGGCTGGAGCCGAACTCCACGTCGATCAGGATCAGGCCGGCCTCGATCCGGGCCATCAGCAGCGCCTCTTCGCCGAACGGCCGGATGCCGTGCCCGTGTCCGGCGTCCATGATCGCGTCGAACACCGAGCTGGCCTCGTCGGTCGGCACGAAGACCTCGAAACCGAGATCGCCGGTGTAGCCGGTCCGCGAGATCCGCACCGGCGTCTTGCCGATCTTGGCGGCGGCATGGTCGAAGTAGGCGAGGTCGTTGACCTCCGGCGCGAGCGCGCTCAGGACGGCACGAGAACGCGGTCCCTGCACCGCGAGCACGCCGTAGTCGTCGCTGACATCCTCGATCGCGACGTCGTAGCCGACGGCCAGATCACTCAGATAGCCCAGGTTCGGCCGCGCCGATGTCAGGAAGAACTCCGTGTCGGAGTGGCGGAAGAACACGCCGTCCTCCAGCACGTAGCCTCGCTCGTCGCACCACACGCTGTACTGCGCGTGGCCCGGACGGCACTTCCGGATGTCCCGGGTGAGTACGCCGGCCAGGAACAGCTCGGCGTCGCGACCCCGGATCCAGTACTTGAACAGCGGCGACGTGTCGAACACACCGACGCTGTTGCGTACGGCGAAGTACTCGTGCTTGGCCGACATGTCGTACTTCACGGCCGACAGATGGCCGGACCAGTGACTCCAAAGGCCGGTGCGATTGAGCGGAGCGAGCCGCTCGTGGAAGGGCGTGGTCTTGACCATGCAACAAACCCTAAGCGCTGGACGCCGTCTTCGGGACCCCTTGACTGACTGTTCGGTCAATTCCTTCTGGTGACAAGTCGTGCGTCTCCCGATACGCTCCGAGGGCATCAGGAGGCCCGCCATGACATCTCCTTCGGCTGCTGTGACCGCTGCGATTTCTCTCGGGTTGATCCTCTCCGGGGTGGTGTATACCGCCCCCGGCACCGCTCAGTCGGAAGCCACGTCCGCCCTTGCGGCGGCTCCCGACACCGCTCCGTGGGACGGGAATCCGATCTCGGCGGGCCTCGGACCGACGTACGGCGAGCAGTGGTGCTCGCCGGTCGGCAACGAGAACGTCCCGCAGTCGGACCCGCTCGCCCTGATCCCGTACGGCGCGATCGGCTGCACCCTCGACCAGTTCGGGGCCGAGGCTGCCGCGGCCGGTGTGCCCGACCGGCTGGACTACGACGTCATCGGGCACTCGGTGCTCGGCCGCGACATGTACGGCGTGGTGGTCAATGCACTGGAGACCCCGGAGCAGCAGCGTGACTACGCGCGCTGGCAGCAGCTCCGCCAGATCATGCTGACCGATCCAGCTCAGGCCCAGTCGCTGCTCGCGTCGTGGGGCGAGGACGTCAAGCTGCCGATGTTCATCGAGGCGAACATCCACGGCGGAGAGCGCGAGGGCACCGACGCGATGATGCAGGCGGTGCGTGACCTGGTGACACTGCCGCGCGGGACCAACGAGGTCGTCGACGAAGTGCTCGACCACGCGATCGTCGTGATCATCCCGACCCAGAACCCTGACGGCAGGGTGGCTGGCCGCCGGACGAACGAGAACCGCTTCGACATGAACCGGGACTTCATGGTCCAGTCCCAACCGGAGACTCGGGCCAGCATCGCCTTCCAGCACGAGTGGATGGCTCCGGTCGGACTGTTCATGCACGGCTACTACAACCCCACGCTCATCGAGGGTTTGACCAAGCCGCACAACCCAGGCTTCGAGTACGACAAGTTCCTCTACTGGAACCAGCGCCGGCTGGACGCGAACGAGGCGGCTATCGGGGCGATCGGCCGCGACATCCAGCGCCCCGTCAACGAGTGGGACCAGCGCGGTGTCAGCGGCGTGGAGAACGGCAACCCCGCGATCGCCGAGGGATGGGACGACTGGGGACCGATCTACACGCCGTCCATGGCCACCTTCTGGGGTGTCGACAACTCCACGGTGGAGATGTGCAATGACGCCAAATGCGGGGGCCGGGTCGGATCCAAGCGAGAGCAGTACATCGTCTTCTACTCCTCGGCCAAGTTCTGGGTCGAGCACCGCAGCTCCATCCTGAATGACCAGCTGGAGATCTTCCGCCGAGGCGTGACCGGAGCGGCCCGCGTGAACTGCTGCGACGACCCGCTCATCGCGAGCCGCGGCTTCACCGAGGACCAGCACAACTGGATGGTCGACTACCCCGAGGCGTTCCTCATTCCGTTCGTCGGAGGCCCCGCCGACCACGTTGTGCCCGACCGCGACCTGCAGCGCAGCGACGCCGCGGCCAATCGGATGGTCCAGTGGCTTCTGGACAACGGAGTCGAGGTCGATCGAACCGACGCCGACCTCGTCTGGAGGGGCCGAAACTATCCCGCGGGAAGTTACGTCGTCTCTATGCAACAGGCCCTCCGCGGGCTGGCGTACTCGACCCTGTCCGCCGGTCAGGACATCTCGGATCGGATCAGCCAGCTCTACGCGCCGCCGGGAGCCTGGAGCCACGGGTCGCTCTGGGGAGCCGACGTCGTCGAAGTTCCCACCGGCGATCCGTCGTTCAACCCGAGTACCACCCCGGTCACGCAGCTCAACGAGCTGCAGGGCGGCGTACGCACCGGCGGTCCGGCCGACTGGTACGCCGTGACCATCAAGGGCCTCCACGAGTCCCAGGCCGTGCTCGACCTGCTGCGTGGCGGGATCGACGGCGAGGTCGCGGAGCAGGCCTTTGCGAGCGCGTCCTCCGGTCAGATGCCGGCCGGCTCGTTGATCTTCGATGCCGACCCGACCACGGCCGCCGCGCTGAATGCCGCGGGCAAGTCCGGCGGCATGTACTTCGAGCGCGGCGTCGGTCCCAAGCCGACCGGCACCCAGCTCGACGAGGCTCCGAAGGTCGCCGTCCTGGTCAACTCGTCCAACCCGGTTGAGTCGGATCAGTCCTTCGCCCTGCGCCGGATTTTCGGGCCCGACGTGGGCTTCGTCTCGACGGTGGCCGGGTCCGGATCGCTCCAGAACGCGGCTGACGACCCGTTGGCGTCGTACGACGTCATCTACAACGTCGGACAGGCGTATCCGCAGGGGCGCGATGCCACCGCGCGGGCGCGGCTGCAGGCGTTCTTCGCGCGAGGCGGCGGCTACATCGGCACCGGACAGTCGGCGAACAACTTCACGTTCCTGTCCAAGGCGCAGCCGGCACTCGTTCAGGGCACCGTGGTCCGAGACAGTGACGAGGCCAGCGGCGGCATCGCGCGGTGGTCCAACGTGAACCCGGACGGGCCGATCACCGGTGGCTATCCGGCGACGGACGCGCTGCTCGTGCTGTCGGACGTCACCTGGTTCTCGACGCTGCCGACCGGCGCCACGGTGGATGCTCGCTTCCTCCCGTCGACGACCGACACGTTCATCGCCGGGCTCTGGCGCCAGCGGGATCCGCGAGCGGCCAGCGCACCGATCGTCGCTCACGGCACGACGCTGGTGGGCAGTCGGTATGCCGCACTGGCGACCGATCCGTTCTCCCGCGGAGATGCGGAGCGCGAGTGGCCGCTGGTGGCCCAGGCTGCGATGTGGTCGAACCTGACCGACGAGTGACAGGATCACGGGCCGCGGGGAGTCTGGCCCGGATCGCGACGTTCGCCCTGGATCCGCTCCACCGGGCCGATCCGGAACGGGAGTGGCCGGCGATCGCGGCCTGACCAGGCCCCGAGTGGCGCATGGTGACCCATTTTGCAGCGAATTGCGGGACACTCTGCGCCACTCGGTGGCCACCGACTGACAGGCGTTCGCCCACCTGTGTATAACCAGCCGACAACGATTGACTGAGGGGTCAGTAATCGTGACCAAGTACCTGGTGACAACGCTCCGTACACGGCGATACCCTCAGGCCCGTTACGAGGGAGGTAACTCCATGCGGAAGTCTTCGGCCGTTCTGTCCGCGTTGGCTGTGATCGTGCTCGGGATCGCGGGTTGTGGATCGGATGACAGCAGCTCGGGTGGCCAGGCGGCGAGCGGTACGGTCTGCGCCGACACCAATGCCTCTGGGGATCTGCTCGCTGACATCTGTGACGCCGGTGAGATCCGGGTCTCGACCGACCCGGCCTATCCGCCGCAGTCGTCACTGAACAAGGACACCGGCGACTACGAAGGCTTCGACATCGACGTCGCCACCGAGATCGCCGACCGGCTCGGCGTGGACATCTCGTGGGAGACGCCGTCCTGGGACGTCCTGACAGCCGGTAGCTGGAACGGCCGCTGGGACATGAGCGTCGGGTCGATGACTCCGACCAACGACCGGCAGAAGGTGCTCGACTTCACCCAGCCGTACTACTACACGCCGGCGGTCGTGGTGGTGAACGAGGCCAACACCTCGGTCCAGGACCTGACCACCGATCTCGACGGCGCATCGATCGGCGTCTGCAGCGCCTGCACCTATGAGCAGTTCCTGAACAAGGACCTGGACATCAAGGGCTACTCGTTCGACTACGTGATCGACGACGCCGACGTCCACGGCTACGACACCGACACAACCGCGCTCCAGGACCTGGCGCTCGGCGACGGCACCCGGCTGGATGCGGTCATCACCTCGCTGACCACGGCGCAGGGCTTCATCGACAGCGGCAAGCCGGTGAAGATCGTCGGTGACCCGGTCTTCTACGAGCCGCTGTCGGCCGCTTTCGACAAGAGCTCACCGATGGATGACACCAGCCTGGTCGACGCCGTCGACGGCATAGTCGGCGACATGCACCAGGACGGCACCCTGACCGAGCTCTCCAAGAAGTGGTACGACGGGACCGATCTCACCGTTCAGCAGTGACGCGATGGGTGATCGTCTCGAGCGGCTAGCGGTCTCCAGCGCGCGGATCCCGTTCCGGCTGAAGGTTGCGCTGGTCTGGGTCGTCATCTTCGCCTTCCTGGGCTTCTTCTTCTGGGTCGCGAAGTTCGACACCGACTGGATGCTGGACAACTTCACGTTCATCGCGAAGGGTCTGCAGTACACGATCTACATCGCCCTCGGCGGTATCGCGATCGCGATCGTGCTGGCCCTCTTGGGCGCGCTGGCTCGTATCTCGTCGAACCCGATCGCGTTCGGGATCTCCGGTTTCTACATCTCGTTCTTCCGCGGCACGCCGCTGATCGTGCAGATGTTCCTGATCTATCTCGCGCTGCCACAGATCGGGACCAACCTGCACGTGCAGTATCCCGAGCTTTTCTCGCGGCAGTTCGAGGATTCGCTGGTGCTCGATCCCGCCGTCGCCGGGACACTCGCGCTCGGGCTCAACTACGGCGCGTACATGACCGAGATCTTCCGGGCCGGCATCCAGTCGGTCGCTGCCGGTCAGGGCGAGGCGGCCGACGCGCTCGGCATGACCTATCGCCAGAAGATGCGAAGGGTCGTGCTGCCGCAGGCGTTCCGGGTGATCATTCCGCCGACCGGCAACGAGTTCATCGCGATGATGAAGGACACCGCACTCGTGTCGTTCCTCGGCGTCAGTATTCAGCACGCGGAGGTCTTCCGTCGGGCCGGACTTGTCGGTAAGGCGGACTTCAAGAATCTCGAGGCGCTGGTGCTCGCGGCCGCCCTCTACTGGGGTCTGACGATCATCTTCACGTTCTTCCAGCGCCGGCTAGAGACTCGAGTGTCGCGCGGGTACGTACGTACCGAGCCGCTGCGTACCGCGGAGCTGCCGTCAGAGGAGTTGTCGGATCTGCCGCCTCACGGCAAGGGGGGCGGCGGATGAGCGACCGCGAGGTGATCATCCGGGTCGAGAATCTGCACAAGCGGTTCGGTCGGCTCGAGGTGGTCAAGGGCGTCGACATCGAGCTGCACAAGGGCGAGGTCGTCGTGATCTTCGGCCGGTCCGGTTCGGGCAAGTCGACCGTCCTGCGTTGCATCAACTTCCTCGACGACCCGACCCGGGGCACGATCGAGGTCGCCGGCGTACGGCTGACCGGCGGCTTCCGTACCCGCCGCAAGCGTGAGCAGATCCGCAAGCTCCGGCTGCATGTTGGCATGGTCTTCCAGCAGTTCAACCTGTTCCCGCACATGACGGCGCTCGACAACGTACGAGTGGCGCCTGTCTGCGCCGGCCTCAAGGACAACAAGGCCCACGCCATTGAGCTGCTGGACCGGGTCGGCCTCGCCGACAAGGCCAATGAGCACCCGATCCGGCTGTCCGGCGGTCAGCAGCAGCGCGTCGCCATTGCCCGTGCGCTGGCGATGCGGCCGGAGGCGATGCTGTTCGACGAGCCGACGTCCGCACTCGACCCCGAGCTGATCGGCGAGGTGCTGGCCGTGATGAAGTCACTGGCCACCGATCTCCACATGCCGATGATCGTCGTGACCCACGAGATGGGCTTCGCCCGCGAGGTGTCTGACCGGATGCTGTTCTTCCACGAGGGCGTCGTGTGGGAGGAAGCACCGCCGGAGAAGATCTTCGAGGCCACGGAGAAGCCGGAGACCCGCAAGTTCCTCGACGCGGTGCTCTGAGACACGGTCCATGGCGTTCTGGGACACGGCACGCGAGTTCCTGTATCGCGACGCTCGGCTGCTCGAGCGGCGAATGTTCTCGGCCTTGTTCGAGGATGCTTCTGCCTCCGGAGTCGTCCGGGCAGTCCGGTCGTACCAGAACGACGACGGCGGACTCGGCCACGCCCTCGAGCCCGACCTCCGCTGCCCGGGCAGCCAGCCGCTGTTCGTCGGCTTCGGCCTCACTGCGGTGGCCGATGTCGAGGGGCGCGACGACGATCTGCTGACCGGCTGTTGCGAGTTCCTCGAGACGGTCGCGGACGCGCGCGGCGCGGTCCCGATCATCCTGCCGACCGCGGACGGCTTCCCGCGGGCCGACCATTGGCAGCTCACTGAACGGCCGCCCAGCCTGCAGCCGACCCTCGCGATCGCGGCGTCCCTGCATGCGCTGGGGTTCACGCATCCGTGGCTGGACCGCGCGACGGACTACTGCATCGAGGAGCTGAGCCGCGGCCCGGAGCCGGAGGCACACCTGCTTCGCGAGGTGCTCCGCTTCCTCGACCAGGTGGACCAGCCGACGCTCCGCGACCGGGCGGCCGCCGCGGTTCCGAACGCCGATTACCTCCGACGCGACCCGGCCGCCACCGACTACGGCCTCACCCCGCTCCAGTTGGCGCCGACCGCCGCCTGGGCCCGGGAGTTGTTCGCGACCGAGCTGCTCGACGCCCACCTCGATGCACTCGAACAGGCCCAGCGCGAGGACGGCGGCTGGCCGCTCGACTGGGACCCGCCGAGCGACGCCGCCCGACTCGAGTGGCGCGGACAGCGGACCCTGGAGGCGTTGCGGATCCTGCGCGACTTCGATCGGCTGGCGTAGCTCCGCATCTATCTCGCAACCCAATCGGTGCAGCCGCACATGATCCGTTGCGGGCCGCCGCGAGACGGCCGTAGCCGTCTGCTCAGGGTCGTACGCGACAATGTGGACGTGACGATTCCCAACGTCCTGGCCCAGCGTTATCCGTCCGCCGAGCTGGTTCGGCTCTGGACGCCGGAGCACAAGGTGGTGCTCGAGCGTCAGCTGTGGATCGCCGTCCTCCGGGCCCAGGCCGAGCTGGGTGTCGACTTCCCGAGCGGGGCGATCGAGGCGTACGAGCAGGCCGTCGACAAGGTCGACCTGGAGGCGATCGCCGCCCTCGAACGGGTGACCCGGCATGACGTCAAGGCGCGGATCGAGGAGTTCAACGCACTCGCCGGGCACGAACAGATCCACAGGGGCATGACGTCGCGCGACCTGACTGACAACGTCGAGCAGCTGCAGGTGCGCGACTCGCTGCGGCTGGTTCGAGACCATGCCGTCGCCGTGCTGGCCCGGCTCGCTGAGCTGGCGACCGAGCATCATGAGCTCGCCATCGTCGGCCGCAGTCACAACGTGCCGGGACAGGTGACGACGCTCGGCAAGCGGTTCGCCACGGCGGCCGACGAGCTGTTGGTGGCGTTCGAGCGGCTCGAGGAGCTGATCGAGCGCTATCCGCTGCGTGGGATCAAGGGGCCGATGGGCACCGCCCAGGATCAGCTCGACCTGCTCGACGAGGATCCGGACCGGGTCGCCGAGCTGGAGCAACGGGTCGCGGCGCATCTTGGCTTCGGCCGGGTCCTCGACAGCGTCGGCCAGATCTATCCGCGATCGCTGGACGTCGATGCTGTGAGTGCGCTGGCCCAGCTGGTCGCGGCGCCGTCCAACCTGGCGACCAGCATCCGGCTGATGGCCGGCGCCGAACTCGTAACGGAGGGATTCCGTCCGGGTCAGGTCGGATCGTCGGCGATGCCGCACAAGATGAACACTCGGTCCTGCGAACGGATCAACGGTCTCGCCGTCGTCGTACGTGGCAATCTCGCGATGCTCGGCGAGCTGGCCGGCGACCAGTGGAACGAGGGCGACGTGTCCGACTCGGTCGTTCGCCGGGTCGCGTTGCCCGATGCGTTCTTCGCCGCCGACGGTGTCTTCGAGACGTTGCTGACGGTGCTGGCCGAGTTCGGGGCGTTCCCGGCCGTCGTCGATCGGGAGCTGCGCAGATACCTGCCCTATCTCGCGACGACCAAGATTCTGATGGCCGCGGTGCGAGGCGGCGTCGGCCGGGAGCAGGCGCACGAGGCGATCAAGGAGCACGCGGTGGCGGTGGCGCTCGCGTCCCGGGAGGCCGACGGCGCCTCGGGGTCGGAGCTGCTCGACCGGCTGGCCGGCGATCCGCGACTCGCGTTGGACCGGGCTGCGTTGGAGGCGGTCGTCGACGACCCCATGGCGTTCACCGGTGCTGCGAGGGACCAGGTCGACGCCGTCGTACGCCGGGTGGAGTCCGTCGTCGCGCGGCATCCGGAAGCTGCGGCGTACCGGCCCGATGCGATCCTCTAGCTGACTGCCCCCGCCGTCACGCAGCCCGTCTGGCAGCATGTCGGTCGTGGCACTGACGATCGAGAACGCGACTCATCTCCACTCCGGCAAGGTCCGTGACCTCTACGAGCTCGCCGACGGCAATCTGCTCATGGTGGCATCCGACCGGATCTCGGCCTACGACTACGTCCTCGAGCCGGGCATCCCCGACAAGGGCGAGGTCCTGACCCGCTTGTCGCTGTGGTGGTTCGACCAACTGCGAGACCTGGTGCCGAATCACCTGGTCTCGACCGACGTACCCGAGGAGGTCGCCGGTCGGGCGGTTGTCGTGGAGCGCCTCGGCATGTACGCGGTCGAGTGCGTCGCGCGGGGTTACCTGACCGGTTCGGGCCTTGCGGAGTACAACCGCACCGGCACGGTCTGCGGCATCCCGCTGCCAGACGGACTCCGCGACGGCGACCGGCTGGCCGAGCCGATCTTCACGCCGACGACCAAGGCGCCGGTCGGCGAGCACGACGAGGCCATGACATACGACGAGGTCGAGCAGTCCGTCGGTGCTGACCTGGCGGCACAGCTTCGCGACCTGACGCTTCGGGTGTACGCCCGAGGCGAGTCGATCGCCCGCGAGCGCGGCATCATCCTGGCCGACACCAAGTTCGAGTTCGGCGCCCGGGCCGACGGCACCGTCGTCCTGGCCGACGAGGTGCTGACTCCGGACTCGTCGCGATTCTGGCCAGCTGACCAGTGGGAGCCGGGCCGGTCGCAACCGTCGTTCGACAAGCAGTTCGTCCGCGATTGGCTGACCTCGGCCGAGAGCGGCTGGTCCAAGAGCTCCGGCGAGCAGCCACCGTCGCTGCCCGAGGCGATCGTCGACAAGACCCGGTCGCGCTACGTCGAGGCGTACGAGCGAATCACCGGCGACCGCTTCTAGCCGCTGCCAGGCGAGACGTCGTCGGGTACATTGGATCGCAGGACAACGCAATACATTGTCATGCGATCGGAGGTGGCCATGCGGAAGACCCTGAGCGTTCGGCTCTCGGATGAGCTTCGAGAGCAGTTGGACACCACCGCGGATGTGGAAGGCACCACGGTGACTGCGCTTGTGGAGCGCTTCGTCCACGAAGGGCTGGCGACCGCCAATCATCCGGGCGTGGTGTTCAAGCCCGGACCCTCTGGCCGTCGTGCCGCACTTGCGGGCGGTCCAGACATCTGGGAGATCGCGGCTGCCTTGCGCGACACGAAGGGGCGCGAGGCAAAGCGGGTGGCCGCCTTGGCCGAGCAGTTCGGCATTCATCCACGCCAGGTGAACATCGCGCTCGACTACATCGCGGACCACGCAGATGAGATCACCGCACGCGTAGAGGCGAACGATCGCGCGCTCAAGCAGGCCGAGCGCCACGCGGTGGATCGTGAGCGTCTTCTGGCGTGAGATTCCTCGTCGACTCGATGCTGCCACCGCAGGTCGTCGAGCTGCTTTGTGCGATGGGCCACGATGCGGTCGCCCCAAGCGACATCGGAGCGCACAACCTGCCGGACGAAGTTCTCATCCAGATCGCCAGCGCCGAACGCTGGGTCATCGTGACCGAGAACGCGGTGGACTTCGTCCAGGTGACGACGTGTCCGGTGCTTTTCGTGCGCAAGTCCTGGTGGCCGGCTGGTGCGCTCGCTCTGCGGCTTGCCGATGCTGTCAACCGCTGGGCGGACCGAGATCCGGAGCCGGGCGACTGGCCGCATTGGCTGCCGACGAATCTGCGCTGACGACAAGGGGTCTCCCGCCGAGCCGCGAGATGTGCTCGGATAAGGCGAACATGACGTTCACCACTCGTGGAGGCTGCCGTGCTCAATCTGTCAGTGATGCTCGAGGACAGCGCTCGTACGGTGCCGGACCGGGACGCGGTCGTGCTCGGCGACATGCGATTGACGTACGCACAGGTCAATGCGGCCGCCAACCAGGTGGCCAATCTGCTCGTCGACATCGGCATCCAGCCTGGCGACAAGGTGGCCCTGACCTGCCCGAACCTGCCGTACTTCCCGATCGTCTACTACGGCATCCTCAAGGCCGGCGCAGTCGTCGTGCCGCTCAACGTGCTCCTCAAGGCTCGCGAGATCCAGTACCACCTCGACGACTCCCACGCGAAGGCGTACTTCTGCTTCGAGGGCACCGCCGAACTGCCGATGGGCGCCGAGGGCTGGGCGGCGTACGGCCAGGCCGACGAGTGCGAGCACTTCTTCGTGATCACGGCCGACCCTGCGGCTGCATCGCCGATCGAGGGCGCGGAGCCGTTCGGCGCGGCGATGGCGAGTCAGGCGCCGACGTTCGACACAGTCGTGACCCTCGAGTCGGACACGGCGGTGATCCTCTACACGTCGGGCACGACCGGACACCCCAAGGGCGCCGAGCTCACCCACTCCAACATGGCGCTCCAATGCTTCTGCAACGAGCGGCTGTTCGGCCGGCATCCCGACGGACATGACGTCTACCTGCTGGTGTTGCCGCTGTTCCATTCGTTCGGCCAGACCGTGATCATGAACACCGGCTTCGGTCTCGGCGGCACCCTCGTCATGCTGCCGCGATTCGATGCGCAGCAGTCGCTCGCGCTCATGCAGCGGGAGGGCGTCACGTTCTTCGCCGGCGTCCCGACGATGTACTGGGGTCTGCTGAGCGCGCTCGATGAGACCGTCGATGTCGACCTCCTTGCCAAGAATCTCCGGATGGCGGTCGCGGGCGGCTCATCGCTGCCGGTCGAGATCATCAAGGACTTCAAGGAGCGCTTCCACGTCCAGATCAGGGAGGGGTACGGACTGTCCGAGACGTCTCCGGTCGCGACGTTCAGTCCGCCGGGCTCTGAACCGCGGCCGGGCTCGATCGGCAAGCCGATCTGGGGCGTCGAGTGCAAGCTGGTCGATCCGGAGTGGAAGGAGATCACCGACGTCGACGCGGTCGGCGAGATCGCCGTCAAGGGCCACAACATCATGAAGGGCTACTTCAACCGGCCCGAGGACACGGCGGCGGTGATGCGGGACGGCTGGTTCCGGACCGGAGACCTGGCTCGCAAGGACGCCGAGGGCTACTACTTCATCGTCGACCGGGCGAAGGACATGATCATTCGTGGCGGCTTCAACGTCTATCCGCGAGAGGTCGAAGAGGTATTGATGACCCATCCGGCGGTCTCGCTCGTCGCCGTGATCGGTGTGCCGCACGAGTCGCTCGGCGAGGAGGTCAAGGCGCTGGTGATCAAGAACGCCGACGATCCCACGACCGAGGACGAGCTGATCGCGTGGGCCCACGAGGAGATGGCGGCGTTCAAGTACCCCCGCATCGTCGAGTTCCGCGAGACCCTGCCGATGACCGCCACCGGCAAGATCCTCAAGCGCGAACTTCGCTGACCGGTTCCCGTCCGCCGGACGAGGCTGGCTCTAGACTGACGGCGTCGGAATTGCCCCACTCCAGGAGCCGCATCGTGGCCCGTGTCGTCGTCGATGTCATGCCCAAGCCCGAGATCCTCGACCCCCAAGGCAAGGCCGTGCACGGTGCCCTGCCGCGGCTGGGCTTCGAGGGCGTCACGGAGGTACGCCAGGGCAAGCGTTTCGAGCTCGAGATCGAAGGCGAGCTGACCGACGACCGGATGGCGCAGGTACGCCTGATGGCGGCGACCCTGCTGTCCAACCCGGTCATCGAGGACTTCGACGTCCGGGTCGAGGAGGCGACGCAGTGAGGGTCGGGGTCGTCACGTTCCCCGGCTCACTGGACGACGTCGACGCGGCCCGCGCTGTCACGGTTGCCGGGGGCGAGGCGGTCGCACTCTGGCACGGCGACCACGACCTGCGTGGCGTCGACGCCGTCGTACTGCCCGGTGGCTTCTCCTACGGCGACTACCTTCGCTGCGGCGCCATCGCCCGGTTCGCGCCCGTGATGACCGAGATCATCGCCGCCGCGCAGGAGGGCCTGCCGGTCCTGGGCATCTGCAATGGCTTCCAGATCCTCTGCGAGTCGCATCTGCTGCCGGGGGCGCTGATCCGTAACGACGCCCGCCGGTTCGTCTGTCGCGACCAGCGGCTGCGGCTCGACAACGTCGCCACCGCCTGGACCTCGGAGTACGAGGCGGGTCAGGAGGTCGTGATCCCGCTGAAGAGCGGCGAGGGCGGCTACATCGCCGACGCTGACACCCTCGACCGGCTCGAGGGCGAGGGCCGAGTCGTGGCTCGCTACCTCGAGCACAATCCCAACGGCGCGATGCGGGACATCGCCGGCGTCACCAATCAGCGCGGCAACGTGGTCGGGCTGATGCCGCATCCCGAGCACGCCGTCGACGACCTGTGCGGCTCCGGCACCGACGGCCTCGGCTTCTTCCGTTCGGTGCTGGCCGTCGCCACCGCCTGAGCCGGCCGATGCCGTCCGACGCTGCGCCAGTGGACGACCTGCCGTTCGTCGACGACCGGCGCACCCTTGTGGCGACACCCGCGGCTGCGGTCTGGCGTGCCCTCGCGAGGCAGTTCATCGACCTGGGGCGCTCCTCGACCCAGGCCTACGCGCATTTGGTCGGCACCGAGCCCCGACGGGCGTCGGGCCGGATGTTCGACGAGGGCGCCAGTGTGCCGGGCTTCCGGGTCGATGAGGTGGAGCCCGAGCAGTGGGTACGGCTGGTCGGCCGGCATCGGTTCTCGCGGTACGCGCTCGTCTTCACGCTGGATGCTCGGCCCGACGGCACGCTGCTCCGCGCCGAAACGTACGCGGAGTTTCCCGGACTCCATGGCTCGACCTATCGGGCGCTCGTCATCCGCTCCGGCGGCCACGGTGTCATGGTTGACCGGATGCTGCGGGCAATTCGCCGCCGGGCCGAGGCGGCCTGACCGCGGGTGCCGTCAGCCGGCCGCGACCAGACCGATCGCGATGCCGGCAAAGCCGAGTCCCACGCCCTGCCACCGCGAGATGTGCTCGTGCAACACGACGGCCGCGAGCAGCACCGTCGTCGCGGGATAGAGCGAGGTGAGCACGCTTGCCACGGTCAGCAGTCCGTGCTGCGTGGCGAGCAGGAAGAGTGCGGTCGCGGCCGCACCGAGGGCACCCGCCAACGCGGCGTACCCCGTGACCGGCGCGGGCAGGCGAAGCGACTCACGAAGCGCCAGCGCCGCGATGGTGAGGATGACGACGGCCGAGAAGTCCATGACGGCGAGCGGTGCCAGGCCGGCATCGTGGGGCACCTGACCGAGGGCCACGAACAGCAGCCCAAAGCCGGCGCCGGCGCCGAGTCCGTCGACGACGTCCTGCGACTGCGGACGGCAGTCCTCCCTCGCCTCGCCGAGGACCTCGTCGTGCTCGGTGCCACGAGCCACCAGCCAGATCGCGGGGAACGCGACGATCACGCCGACCCAGGTCGCCGTGGACGGGCGCTCGCCAGTCGCGATGCCGACGGCGACTGGGAGGAGGGCCGCACCGACTGCGGACAGCGGCGCCACGACACTCATCCGGCCGCCGCCGAGGCCGCGGTAGAGGATGCCGGTACCGATTCCGGCGCCGAGGCCACCGAGCGCGCCCCAGGCCAGGTCGGCGGCCGTCGGTGATCCTCCGACGGCGATGGCCACCAGGCCGATGCCGACGGTCGCTGCGAGCTGCGAGAACACCGCGACCGCCCACGCGCTGGCCCGCCGCGAGACCAGCCCGCCGACGAAGTCGGACAAGCCGTACGCCAGCGACGCGGCGAGCGAGAGGATGATGGTCACCCACCGGACCCTAAGCCAGATTCAGCGCTGACGCGGCCCGGATTCGGGAGGTGAGACCTCCAACGTGGATCGGGCCGCAACCGCGTACGGCGCCGCTGTCGTAGGTAGCCTTTGGGCGTGACCGATGCGAACGACGACGTCGATCCGCACGTCGACACCGTCCAGCACGCGGCCGCCACACCCGAGAAGCCGCAACCGTGGGACGAGCTCGGGTTGAAGGCCGACGAGTACGAGCGGATCCGCGACATCCTCGGCCGCCGGCCGACCAGCAGCGAGCTCGCGATGTACTCGGTGATGTGGAGCGAGCACTGCTCCTACAAGTCCAGCAAGGTCCACCTGCGCCGCTTCGGCGAGTTGCCCGACGAGACGCCGGTCGGCAAGCTCCTCGCTGGTATCGGCGAGAACGCCGGTGTCGTCGACATCGGGCAGGGCTACGCGGTCACGTTCAAGATCGAGTCGCACAACCATCCGAGCTACGTCGAGCCGTACCAGGGTGCGGCGACCGGCGTCGGTGGCATCGTCCGCGACATCCTCGCCATGGGCGCCCGCCCGATCGCGGTCATGGACCCGCTGCGGTTCGGGCCGCTGGATGCCAAGGACACCAAGCGGGTGCTCCCCGGAGTCGTCGCCGGCATCGGGGGCTACGGCAACTGCCTCGGTCTGCCCACGATCGGCGGCGAGGCCGTGTTCGACGAGTCGTACGCCGGCAACCCGCTGGTCAACGCGCTGTGCGTCGGCGTACTCCGGCACGAGCAGCTGCACCTGGCCAAGGCGTCCGGCGAGGGCAACCGGGTGATCCTGTACGGCGCTCGCACCGGCGGCGACGGCATCGGCGGCGTGTCAGTGCTCGCCAGCGAGACGTTCGACGAGGACGGCCCGACCAAACGACCCAGCGTCCAGGTCGGCGACCCGTTCATGGAGAAGCTGCTCATCGAGTGCACCCTCGAGCTGTTCGCCGAGGGCATCGTGACCGGCATCCAGGACCTCGGCGGCGCCGGACTGTCGTGCGCCACGTCGGAGCTGTCCAGCGCCGGCGACGGCGGCATGCACGTCGACCTCGACCTGGTGCCGTTGCGCGACTCCACGCTGACGCCCGAAGAGATCCTGATGAGCGAGTCGCAGGAGCGGATGATGGCCGTGACCCGGCCGGAGCACGTCGACCGGTTCCTCGAGATCTGCGCCAAGTGGGACGTCGAGGCCCATGTCATCGGCGAGGTGACCGACACGCAGCGGCTGGTGGTCGACTGGCACGGTGAGACCGTCGTCGACGTGCCGCCGCGCACCGTCGCGCACGAGGGCCCGGTCTACGAGCGGCCGTACTCCCGACCGGCGGGCCAGGACCTGCTGCTGGCCAACCGGGCCGAGGACCTGCCGCGGCCGGCCACCGGGGACGAGTTGCTGGAGACCCTGCTGATGCTGGCGGCGTCGCCGAACCTCGCCGACAAGTCATGGATCACCGACCAGTACGACCGCTACGTGCGCGGCAACACGACCCTGGCCCAGCCCGAGGACGCCGGCGTGATCCGGATCGACGAGGCGCTGTTCATCGAGGGCGAAGACCCGCCGTATCCCCCGTATGGCGGTCTCGGCATCGCGGTCGCGACGGACGGCAACGCCCGATTCGTCGCGCTCGATCCGTACACCGGCACCCAGCTGGCGCTGGCCGAGGCCTATCGCAACGTCGCCGTCACGGGCGCGAGGCCGGTCGCCGTGACCGACTGCCTCAACTTCGGCTCGCCGGAGGATCCCGCGGTGATGTGGCAGTTCGCGCAGGCGACCGCGGGACTGGCCGAGGGCTGCCGGCTGCTCGGCATCCCGGTGACCGGCGGCAACGTCTCCTTCTACAACCAGACGGGTGAGACGGCGATCCTGCCGACGCCGATCGTTGGCGTGCTCGGCGTGCTCGACGGTGTCGCGACCCGGATCCCGATGGGCTTCCGCGGTGTCGGCGACGCGATCTACCTGCTGGGTACGACCCGCCCGGAGCTGTCCGGCTCGGAGTGGGCGTACGTGCGGCATCACCATCTCGGCGGCATGCCACCGGCCGTCGATCTCGCGGCCGAGCAGCTGCTGGCCGAGGTGATGGGTACGGCCGCCTGGACCGGCCTGGTGTCGGCCGCACACGACCTGTCCGAGGGCGGGCTCGGTCAGGCGCTGGTCGAGTCGTGCCTGCGGCACGGTCACGGTGCCCGGGTCGACCTGCCCGGCGACGCGTTCGTCGAGCTGTTCAGCGAGTCGGCCGGCCGGGCGATCGTCGCGGTCGACCTGGCGGCGCAGGGCCGATTCGAGGAGCTGTGCGAGGCGAAGGGCCTGCCACATGCCCGGATCGGCGCGGTCCACGAGGCAGGGCCGGACGCGACGCTCGAGGTGTCGGGTCAGTTCACCGTGCCGCTCGCCGAGTTGCGCGCCGCGTGGACGTCGACCATCCCGGCCGCGATGGATCAGTGATCGGGCAGTGCCGGCCAGGCTTCGTCGTCTCACCCCGGACGAGTACGCCACCGTCCGGCAGCGGCTGCGCGGAGTGCCGACGCCGGCCGATGTGAAGGCGATGACCAAGCATCTGCTGGCGGTCCTGGCTGAGGAGGCGCCGGGCAACAGCGTCGAGGTACGAGTACCGCCGTACGCGGCTGTGCAGTGCATTCCCGGCGTACGCCACACCCGGGGCACCCCGCCGGCCGTCGTCGAGACCGATGCCGACACCTGGATCGCGCTGGCCACCGGTGAGCTCGCCTGGGCCGACGCGGTCGAGGCCGGCCGGGTCCGAGCCTCCGGCGAGCGATCCGACCTCTCGTCATGGCTGCCCGTGACGAGCGATTAGCCTCGGCTCATGAGCCCTGATCTCGCTGCCTCCGTCCGCGCCGTCATGCCTCGGGTCCGAGGCGATCTCGAAGACCTGGTCCGCATCCCGTCGGTCTCGGCCGATCCCGCGCGCGCCGGGGACGTCCAGCGCAGTGCCGAAGCAGTGGCCGGCCTGCTGTCCGACGCCGGCTTCCCCGACGTACGCATCGTGTCGGAGGGCGGCGCGCCGGCCGTGATCGCTCGCTACCCGGCCCCCGAGGGCGCGCCGACCGTCCTGCTCTACGCCCATCACGACGTCCAGCCGGCCGGCGACGTCGCCGAGTGGGAGTCCGACCCGTTCGAGCCGACCGAGCGGGGCGACCGGCTGTACGGCCGCGGTGCCGCCGACGACAAGGCCGGCGTCGCCGCCCACCTGGCGGCGTTCCTGGCCCATGGCGGTACGCCGCCGGTCGGCGTGACGGTGTTCGCCGAGGGTGAGGAGGAGATGGGCTCGGACTCGCTGTCCGCGATCCTGGCAGCCCATCGGGACCTGCTGGCGGCCGACGTCATCGTGATCGCCGACTCCGGCAACTGGGACATCGGCGTCCCGGCGCTGACCACGTCACTGCGCGGCATCGCCGAGGCGTACGTCGAGGTCCGTACCCTCGAGCACGCGATCCACCAGGGCATGTTCGGCGGCGCGATTCCGGACGCGCTGATGGTGCTGAACCGGACCCTGGCCAGCCTGCACGACGACAACGGCGAGGTCGCGATCGAGGGGTTGGTCAGCGGACCGGCCGCCGATCTCGACTACCCCGAGGACCGGCTGCGGGCCGAGGCGAGCACTGTCCACGGAGTTGAGCTGGTCGGCCAGGGCTCGCTGGTCGAGCGGCTGTGGACTCGTCCGTCGGTGACCGTGCTCGCGATCGACGCCCCGGCGGTCGCCGACGCGTCGAACACCCTGGTGCCGGTGGCGCGGGCGAAGGTCAGTCTGCGCGTGGCGCCGGGTGAGGACGCGTTCGAGGCGCAGCAAAAGCTGTGTCGCCACCTCGAGGAGCACGTTCCGTGGGGCGCCCAGGTGAAGGTGACGCCGGACAAGCTCGGCCAGCCGTTCGCCATCGACGCCAACGGCCCGGCGTACGACGCAGCCCGGTCGGCCTTCAAGGACGCCTGGGACGGTGTGGAGCCGGTCGACGTCGGCGTTGGGGGCTCGATCCCGTTCATCGCGGAGTTCGCCGAGACCTATCCGGACGCGGCGATCCTGGTCACGGGTGTCGAGGACCCCGACACCCGCGCCCACGGACCCAACGAGGGTCTGCACCTGGCCGAGTTCGAGCGGGCCTGCGTCGCCGAGGCACTGCTGCTGCAGCGGCTCGCCGAGCTCTGAGACTGCGTACGGGGGATGGGGGTGGCTGGACGGTACTGTGCGGGCGAATGTTGGCGTGACATTCAGGAACTCGGGGGCGAAAACCTGCATCTCACGCCACCACTCGTGGTCGTGGTGCCGCGCGATGCCATGGCGCTGGATCGGGCTGCCCGACCGTACACTGAGCGAGTGGCTCGCGTAGATGGTCGGCTCGGCGACCACCCGCACGACGACATCGCCCGGGATGCATGTGGCGTCTTCGGCGTCTGGGCTCCCGGTGAAGAGGTCGGCAAGCTGACCTACTTCGGCATCTATGCGCTGCAGCATCGCGGCCAGGAGTCGGCCGGCATCGCTGTTAGTAACGGCGAGCAGATCCTGGTCTACAAGGACATGGGGCTGGTGTCCCAGGTCTTCGACGAGCCTGCGCTGGAGTCCTTGCAGGGTCATCTCGCGATCGGCCACACCCGCTACTCGACGACCGGCGCCAGCGTCTGGGAGAACGCCCAACCGACCTTCCGGCCCACGTCGACCGGGTCGATCGCGCTGGCCCACAACGGCAACCTGACCAACACCTACGAGCTGGCCGAGCTCGCCGAGCGTCGGGCCGCCGAGTCCGGACAGTTGGCGCTCGGTCAGCGGCCACACGACGCCGTGACGACCGACACCGGCGTCATGACCGCGATGATGGCTTCCTACACCGACCGGAGCCTCGAGGACGCCGCCGTCGAGGTGCTCGGCCAACTGCGCGGCGCGTTCTGCCTGGTCTTCATGGACCAGGGCACCCTCTACGCCGCCCGCGACCCTCAGGGCATCCATCCGCTCGTCCTCGGCCGCCTCGGCGACGGCTGGCTGGTCGCGAGCGAGACGGCCGCGCTCGACATCGTCGGCGGTGAGTACGTCCGTGAGGTCGCGCCCGGAGAGCTGATCGCGATCGACGAGCACGGTCTGCGCAGCCGCGAGTTCGCCAAGGCGGAGCCGAAGGGCTGCCTGTTCGAGTTCGTCTACCTGGCCCGGCCGGACACTCGGATCAGCGACCAGCGAGTGCACTCGGTACGCGTCGACATCGGCCGGCGGCTGGCCCGGCAGCATGCCGTCGAGGCCGACCTGGTCATCCCGGTGCCCGAGTCAGGCACACCGGCTGCGATCGGGTACGCCGAGGAGAGCGGCATCCCGTACGGCCAGGGCTTCGTCAAGAACTCCTACGTCGGCCGTACCTTCATCGAGCCGAGCCAGACGATCCGCGAGCTCGGTATCAAGCTCAAGCTCAATCCGTTGCGCGACGTCATCGAGGGCAAGCGGCTCGTGGTCGTCGACGACACGATCGTGCGCGGCACCACCCAGCGGGCGCTGGTCAAGATGCTCCGTGACGCTGGCGCGGCCGAGGTGCACATCCGGATCTCGTCGCCGCCGATCAAGTGGCCGTGCTTCTACGGCATCGACTTCGCGACCCGTGAGGAGTTGCTGGCCGCCGACGCGTCGGTCGACGAGATCTGCCGCTCGATCGGCGCCGATTCGCTGGGCTACGTCTCGCTCGACGAGCTGGTCGCCGCCACCCAGCAGCCGGCCGACCGGCTCTGTCACGCCTGCTTCGACGGCGTCTACCCGGTTCCGCTGCCGCAGGAGAGCCGGCTCGGCAAGGACGTGCTCGAGGTCGCCATGCCCCTGGTGAGGACATGACCACCGACACCGGACCCGGCGCGAGCTACGCCGACGCCGGGGTGTCCCTCGAGGCAGGCGACCGCGCCGTCGAGCTGATGCGGACCTGGGTCGAGAAGGCGAGCCGGCCGGAGGTCGTCGGCGGCATCGGCGGCTTCGCCGGGCTGTTCGACGTCACGTCGCTGAAGTCGTACGACCAGCCGCTGCTCGCCACGTCGGCCGACGGCGTCGGCACCAAGGTCGCGATCGCGCAGGCCCTCGACCGCCACGACACGATCGGCTTCGACCTGGTCGGCATGCTCGTCGACGATCTGGTCGTCGTCGGAGCCGAGCCGTTGTTCCTCACCGACTACATCGCCTGCGGCCAGGTCGTGCCCGACCGGATCGCGGCCATCGTCAGTGGTGTCGCGCAGGCGTGCGCCGACGTGGGATGTGCCCTGCTCGGCGGCGAGACCGCCGAGCATCCGGGCCTGCTGGAGCCCGATGAGTACGACCTGGCCGGCTCGACCACGGGTGTCGTGGAGGCGGCGGCCGCGCTCGGCCCGGACCGGGTCGAGCCCGGCGACCTGGTCGTGGCGATGGGATCGTCCGGGCTGCACTCCAACGGCTACTCCCTCGCGCGCCATGTCTTCTTCGAACGGGCCGACTGGCGGCTCGACCGGGACGTCCCCGAGCTCGGCCGCACGCTCGGCGAGGAGCTCCTCGAGCCCACCCGGCTCTACACCAAGGCCTGCCTGGCCGCCGCGCGTGACGGTGTCGTCCACGCGTTCGCCCATGTCACCGGCGGGGGGCTGGCAGCCAATCTGGCCCGGGTCGTGCCGCCGTCGGTCTCGGTCACGATCGACCGGTCCACCTGGCAGCCGCAGCCGGTCTTCGACCTGATCGGCCGTCTGGGCGACGTCGCCGTCGACGACCTCGAACGGACGTTCAACATGGGGGTCGGCATGATCGCGGTCGCCCCGCCGGACTCCCTCGACGCGCTGCTGCTGACCTTTCGGGACGACGAGATCGACGCCTGGGTCTGCGGCGAGGTGATGGACAAAACCGGCGGAACAGTCACCCTGGTCGGCAGCCACTCCTGACATCGCGGACGCCAGTCGGCGGTACGAGCGGGACAAACCGGCACCGTCGCCGGATCGCCGCTCACGCTTCGTACGCGGGGAGCGAAAATCTGGGGTATCGATGTGCGCTAACCGGTAAGAGGCAGGTACCGTTGGACCCACGACAAAGTGACTGACACGACCGGGGGTCCGTCACGGGCCACCCGGATCAACCTGTGCGAGGGGGTCGTCCCCATGGGCCGCGGCCGAGCAAAGGCTAAGCAGACGAAGGTCGCTCGCGAGTTGAAGTACCGCACGTTCGAGACGGACTTCGACGAGTTGCAGCGTGAGCTGCACGGCGAGGACAGCACGTCCAAGCCGCCGGACGAGCGTGACGAGGCCGAGGACGAGGACCTCGTAGCGCGCTACTCCGACTTCGACGACTCCGAGTCGCCGGCCCGCTAGAGAGTCCCGTCGTCGACTCTCAGCGCGAGTCTCCCTAGGAGCCGGCCACTGGATTCGTGCTGCGCCTATCGCGGCGGCATCCAGACCGACCGCAGGCGGCCGACCTCGGTCATGCGTCGCTCGGCCCAGCGATCGGCCGAGACCGAGGGCGGGACGCCGTCCTGGGCAGCGTGCTCCAGCACCTCACGGGTGACGTCGTAGATCTTGGTCGCCCGCGCCTTGGCGCGCTCGAACGAGAAGCCCTCCAACTCGTCGGCGACCTGGATCAGGCCACCGGAGTTGACGCAGTAGTCCGGCGCGTAGACGATGCCGCGGTCGGCGAGCACCTTCTCGATGCCGTCGTGGGCGAGCTGATTGTTCGCGCCGCCGCAGATCACCTTGGCCCGCAGGACCTCGGTGACCTCGTCGTCGAGAGCCCCGCCGAGGGCGCAGGGCGCGTAGATGTCGAGGGGCAGCCGGACCAGGTCGTCGACCGTGTCGACCACGTCGACCTCGGGAAAACGAGCCCGGATCGCCTCGACCGCGGCCAGATTGACGTCGGTCACGACGACCGAGGCGCCGTCCTCGATCAGGTGCTGCACGAGGTGCCGCCCGACCTTGCCGACGCCGGCGACGCCGACTCGTCGATCGCGTACGGTCGGGGCGCCCCAGACATGCTCGGCCGCGGCCCGCATGCCCTGGAAGACGCCGAACGCGGTCAGCACCGACGAGTCGCCGGCCCCCCCGTGGGCGACCGTACGGCCGGTCACGAAGTCGCACTCCCGGGCGATGATGTCCATGTCCTCGGAGTAGGTGCCGACGTCGCAGGCGGTGAGATAGCGGCCGCCGAGGGACTGCACGAAGCGGCCGTAGGCGCGCAGCAGCGCCTCGGACTTGTCACGTTGCGGGTCGCCGATGATCACGGCCTTGCCGCCGCCGAGATCGAGCCCGGCCAGCGCGGCCTTGTAGGCCATGCTTCTGGAGAGGTTCAAGACGTCGACGAGCGCCTCGTCCTCGGAGTCGTACGGGTAGAAACGGGTGCCGCCGAGCGACGGCCCGAGTGCGGTGGAGTAGATCGCGATGATCGCGCGGAGTCCGGAGGCTTCGTCAGTGCAGTAGACGACCTGCTCGTGGCCGGTACGTCGGGAGAACACGCCTCCTGGCTGATGGTTGGCCACGGTAGTGACCCTTCCTGGTCCGGCCCGCGGGGTGTTGCGGGCGTTCGACCACAAGACTAGTGGTCAGAGGTGGTAAGCCCGGTCCGGTACGGATCGTGGCTGGGCCGCGACACTCTGTGGCGAATTCGAATGCTAGATATGAGATCGTGACAGGAAGTTGCAGAATCTCCGTTTCGGGGCTCTCTCACGCGCTACATTCGCCTAATACGGCCATGTCCCATTGGTCGGGAAATTTTCGAGGAGCATCATGAACACACGGCCCACGGAGTCGGAAGCGCTGTTGACCCCTGCAGAGGTAGCCGCGTTGTTCCGCGTGGACCCGAAGACGGTCACGCGTTGGGCGAAGGCGGGCAAGCTGAGCTCGATCCGTACGCTCGGCGGCCACCGTCGTTACCGGGAGTCAGAAGTACGCGCGCTCTTGTCGGGCGGCCTGCCTCGGCAGCGGACAACCGACAAGAAGTAAGAGGGAGGGACGGCTAGGGCTCGGGACCTAGCCTTCCTAACGACGTCGCAGGAGCCGTCGCAGTCGTCCGAGGGATTGCGGCGTTGATTCGTCAACGGGAGCAATCAGTCGCCGGGGACGCGCGGTCCCCCACTCCGACAGCACCTCGAACATCGCCGACATCCCCATCTCGAGGATGTCGCTCTCTGCGATGTCGTCCGGCTGCACGCCGGGCTGTGACGGAGGTGCGTCCACTCGCAGCTCGTCCAGGTCACCGACCACGTCGTAGCCACGCGCCTTCAGCACGCGGATGATCTGGTCCGCTCGCTGGGCGATCCAGTCGTACTCCGACGCCGGCATCGTGATCCGTACGGCCTCGTCGTGGCCGGCCAGGCGAGACTCGGCGAACTGGTGCTTCACCAACGTCGCGTACGTCGGCCAGTCCATCGTGTCGGGCACGACGCCGTTGAGCCGCCGCAGGAACTCCGCCTCGACGACGCCGAGCGAGGCGTTGCTGCGGTTGACCTCGCGGTCGTACTTGTACGGATCGAGACCGAGGGTCAGGGCGAACCGGTTCCACAGTGCCTCCGGATCCGAGCCCGACTGCGGCACGGTCATCACATGGATCCGCTCAGGCGGAATCACCGAGCCCCATCGCTCGAGCACGTTGACCGGCCCGTGGGCGCGCCAGAACCTGTGGTGCACCGTCTCGTTCGACTCCGGCGTCCGGACCGCGGCGAGGAAGTCGGCGTAGGACATGGTGTCGCGGTTCTTGATCCGCTCCTGCCACACCGCCGGGATCTGCCGGGTCAGGTTGCGGGTGCCGTAGACGACATGAACCTCGGCCGGGGCGAGCGACTCGACCGCCCTGGCGACGTCGTCGCGGTGCGCCCGGGAGAACGTCTCGTGGGACATGACGATGATGTCGCCGCGCCACCGGCGGCTCTGACGTACGACCGCCTGCCAGGCGCCCTTGGCGGCCGGGTCGCGGTAGCCGGCGAAGCCGCGGTCCCGCAGGTCTTGGGACGCGAGGAAGTGTCCGTTGCGGCGGCCCGGATAGAGGACGCCGTCGGCTGCGAGCGCCTTGCGATTCTTGCGCATGACGCTTTGCAGGTAGGTCGTTCCGGTCTTAGGCGCACCGATATGAAGAAAGACATTCGCCCCCGTTTCAGCGGTCACGGTGGCGCGGCTCCTCAGATCGCAGGTCTCCCGGTGGGCAGGGGCGGGATCGAACCGCCGACCTTCCGCTTTTCAGGCGGACGCTCGTACCAACTGAGCTACCTGCCCGAGCGCCCGGCTACCTTATCGTAGGCCGGTACAGGCCCGGCTGGTTGGGGAACTCATGACTGGGGCGCTACAGCGACTGGTGGAGCGGGTGAGTCTGCCCGTCATCGGCGTCTTCCTCCTGACCACCTACGCCGTCGCGGTCCTGGTCAATACCGACGTCGAGATCGCGAACGTGGCAGCGGCCCTCAGTGCCGGCCTGGTCGCAATCATCGTCCTGGCCGTGGCGACCGGCATCGAGTTTCGCGACGAGCATCCCTATCCGTTCGCGGCGGTGCTGTGGCGGCTGAGTCCGCTCGTGTTGGCAGCCGGGCTGGCCCTCTTCGTCGTCGTGGCGCTGCCGGACAACGCGCCGAAGCTGCCGCCGCCATTGCGACGGTCGGGAGGCGGCGGCGGACAGCAGACGACCCCGCCACCTTCGGCGCCCCAGCAGAAGTCCGACCTCGACCCGGGCGAGATCCTCCAGTACACGGTCATGGTGTTGGTCGGCCTCGCCTTCGTCGCGGGGGTCGGCTGGGCGGTGTGGCGACGCCTGAAGCTTCGTCGGGCTCGCGCAGCTGCGCTGCAACCGGGCGCCCGGGGCCAGGCCGTCGAGGGCAGCGACCTGGATGAGCACGAGCTCGAGCAGGCCCGAGCGGTACGAGAGGCGCTGGAGCGCAGTCGGAGTGCGCTCCTTACCGAGGACGATCCGCGACTCGCCGTGATCCGGGCGTACCTCGCCTTCGAAAGCCATGTCGGCGCGCAGGGGATGATGCGCAAGCCCGCCGAGACGCAACGGGAGTACATCGCCCGGGTGCTTGCGCAGGGACAGCTGGCCGCTCCGGATCGGGCGCCGCAACTGGTCGAGCTGTTCAACACGGCCCGCTTCTCGACTCAGCCCGTCACGGCAGCCGATGCCACGGCGGCGCAGAACCACATCGACGCCTTGGTGGGTGACTGATGTATCTGTCTGGCTGGCTGGCGGCCATCGTGTCGATCCTGGTGCTCGGCTTGACCGGAGCGGGTCCGGCCGTGGCGGTGCTCGTCATCGGACCGATCTTCCTGCTGCTCTACATCCGATCGGAGCTGGCCCGGCCGACGGGAGGCCCGCCGCCGACGCCGCCGAAGTCGGTCGACATCGAAGCCAACCGCATCCGCGGTTTCCAACAGTCGTTGGATGAAAGGGGAATGCAGCGTGACCACTGACCGATCCGAGTCAGGGATCCCGGACACCGACGCCGTACGACTCGTACGTGGTGTGGTCGACGCCGTCGAGACCGTCATCGTCGGCAAGCGCGACGTCATCGAGCTGGTGTTGATGGCGGTCCTGGCGCGAGGGCACGTTCTGGTCGAGGACGTCCCCGGTCTCGGCAAGACCGTGCTGTCCAGGGCGATGGCCCGAGCCCTCGGCCTCAAGTTCGCCCGGGTCCAGTTCACTCCTGACCTGCTCCCGCAGGACCTGACCGGGACACTCGTGTTCGACCAGCGGAGCAGCGACTTCACGTTCCGTCCCGGCCCGGTCTTCACCCAGTTCCTGCTGGCCGACGAGATCAACCGGACGCCACCCAAGACCCAGGCGGCGCTGCTCGAGGCGATGGCCGAGCAGCAGGTGACCACCGACGGCGAGTCCCGCGCCCTACCCGACCCGTTCTTCGTCATGGCGACCAGCAACCCGATCGAGTACGAAGGCACCTACGTACTCCCGGAGGCGCAGCTGGACCGCTTCGTCGCGCGGATCCGGATGGGCTACCTCGAGCCCGCGCAGGAGGCGTCGATGCTCGCCGAGCGGCTGTCGCGGGAGGTGACCGAGCGGGATCTGGCGGCCGCGTTGGAGGAGGGTCAGCTGGCCAAGCTGTGCCAGCTCCGCTCCGAGGTGACGGTGCATCCGGACCTGCTCGACTACATCGTCGCGGTCGTCAACGCGACCCGGGAGCACGCCAGCGTGGCGGTCGGGGCGAGCCCGCGAGGCGGCCTGGCGATGGGGGCGCTGGCCCAGGCGGCCGCGCTGCTGGACGGCCGTACCTATGTAATAGCCGACGACGTCAAGCGGGTCGCCGTGCCGGCGCTAGGCCATCGGCTCGTGATCCGGCCGGATCTCTGGGCGACGCAGATCACCGGAGACACAGTCGTCGAGGACGTGCTGAGCCAGGTGCCGACCCCGCGTCCGGAGGCCGAGGGGGTCAGGTGAACCGATCGGCGCGGGTGACGGCGGTCCGCCCCGAGTGGGGCGTCGGGCTGTTGCCGCGACGGCTGATCTGGCTGGCGATCGCGCTGCTGGTCGTCGCCGCGTTCCGGCCGGGTCCGTTGTCCGCTGCGGCGGTGGGCGTGACGCTGCTGGTCCTCGCGCTGCTGCTGGCCGAGCCGGTTCCGCGCGAGATCGACATCGCCGTGTCGACGCGCGGTCGTCGGGTGATGGCCGGCGAGGTCGTACGGATGGACCTGGCCGTCGACTTCGGGTCGGAGCCGGCCGTACCCGTGACGGTGTCGGTGGTGCCGGCCGAAGGCGTGGAGGCGGCCGGCCGGCAGCCGTGGCTGCTAGCCCCGGGTGGCGGTCCGGTCAGCCTCGAGGTGCGACCGCAGCGGTGGATGCGCGGGCCGGTCGGCTACGTCCGGCTCCGGCTGACGACGCCGCGTGGCGGCCGAGTCGGTCTGGTCATGGTCGAGCTGCCCTCGTTCGTCGTCCATCCGCCGGTGGAACATGGACCCGAGGTCTATGCGCCGGCGCACCTGCTGGCGCGCTACGGCACCCATGCCGGTCGGCAGCGCGGGCCGGGCACCGAGTTCGCCGAGCTTCGGACCTATGTGACCGGCGATCCGCTGCGCGACGTCGATTGGAAGTCCTCGGCGCGTACCCGCCGGCTGATGGTGTCGCAGCGCTATCAGGACCAGGCCGCCGACGTGGTGGTGCTCGTCGATCACACCAGCGTGGTGGGCGGCTACGACCGCCGGCTCCATGACCGGGCAGTGCGTGGCGCCAGTACGGTCGCCCGGGCCTATCTCGGTGCCGGCGACCGGGTCGGCCTGGTGATGTTCGGCAGCTCCGTACGCTGGCTACCGCCTGGGCTGGGCCGGATGCAGGAGGCCCGGATCCTCGACCAGATCGTGCTGCGGCCGATGGTGGCATCACTGCTCGACCCGGACCTGGCTCGGGTGCCGGCCGTCGCCCTGCCGCCCCGGTCCATCGTCTTCTGCTTCTCGGCGCTGCTCGACGAGCGGATGGTGGCCGCGATCGCGAGGCTGGGCCAGCGTGGCCATCGGCTGATCGTCGTCGACACGGTCGGGATCCGCCCGGAGCGCTGGCCGAAGGGCACCGACGCGCGCACTCAGGAGGAGTGGCCCCGCCAGCGGATGCTGATCCGTACTCGGCTGAGCGAGCTCGGCGCCATCGTCATCGACGACGTCAACTCGATCGGCGTTGCCGTCCGAGGCATGGCGCGAGCGGGGGTGGCGCGATGAGGCATCCAAGGCTGGCGGCGTGGGCCGCTGGAGTCTGGGTGGTCGCGATCGCGGCCGCGCTGGTGGCCACGCGCGGAACGGCGTTGCTCTGGATGGCTCCGATCGCCGTCGGGTGCTCGGTGGTGCTGGCGCTACGCCAGATCCGTACCGTCGCCTTCGCGTTGCCGGTGGCTGCGATCGCGAGCATCGATGTGGATGCCGGTACGGATCGGGTCGCGCTTGCCCTGGTCTCGGTCATCGCCGCGATCGGGTCGGTGGCAATACTCGATCGGTGGCGAGACGCCCGACCGGACGGCTCGCCGGCGCTGCTGGACAGGGCGGACCGGGCACCCTGGTGGGCGGCGCAGCAGCCGATGCTGTTCCGATTCGGAGCCCGTCTCGTCGTCGTCGCCGCGGTGTGGACCGCGCTCTCGACCGGGTCCTGGTCGCCGCCCGGATTGGCGGTCGCTCTGGTCCCGGTGGCGGCGGTGCTGGCCGTGGCACTGGCGGCCTGGCCGCTGTGGCAACCGGTCGGACGAGAGTGATACTTCGGCACAACCGATGCGGACTTAGCCAAAATCGGGTACAAAGGCCCAGTGGCGAACGTTCGGGCGTTCTTGCTTGATGATCACGAATTGGTCAGGCGGGGTATTAAGGACATGCTGGCCGACACTGCCGGGGTCGAGGTGGTGGGGGAGGCCGATCGGGTCGGCGAGGGGCGTCGGCTGATTCTGGAGCTGAGACCGGACGTGGCGGTGCTCGACGCGCGGTTGCCCGACGGCAGCGGGATCGATGTCTGCCGGGATGTCCGGTCGGCCGACCCGGACATCCACGCCCTCATCCTGACCTCGCACGACGACGACGAAGCGTTGTTCAGCGCGATCATGGCCGGCGCCTCCGGCTACCTCCTCAAGGACGTGCTCGGCACCGACCTGGTCGACGCCATCCAGCGCGTCGCGGCCGGAGACTCACTGCTCGACCCGACGGTGACCGGGCTGGTCCTCGACCGGATCCGGCGCGGCGACGAGGGTCCGCCGGAGCTGCGCCGGCTCTCACCGAGAGAGCGGGAGATCCTCGTCCTGATCGCCGAAGGCTGTACCAATCGCGAGATCGCCAGCCGGCTCACGCTCACCGAGCCGACGGTCAAGACGTACGTGTCGAGGCTGTTCGCCAAGCTCGACATCGAGCGGCGTACGCAGGCGGCCGTACTCGCAACCAAGCTGCTCAAGAAGCGCTGAAGGCCGCCTCATGTGAGACGGCCTTCATGCAATGCTGGCGACCCCGACGGGACTCGAACCCGCGACCTCCGCCGTGACAGGGCGGCACGCTAACCAACTGCGCTACGGGGCCTTGCGTTTGACGCGCGGACAATCGTAGCCCACGCACCATCTGGGTGCCCCCAACGGGATTCGAACCCGTGCTACCGCCTTGAAAGGGCGGCGTCCTAGGCCTCTAGACGATGAGGGCGAGGGTCGCAGGCGATGCGATCCGTCAGGGACCGACCCAGCATAGGGGGTGGCGATGGTCCTGGCCAAACCGACGGTATGGCTCGCGACCTGGGTCACAATGGCGCTGTGATCGCGATGTCCCGGGAGCGCTTCGAGGAGCTGGTCGATGCCGCGTTCGCGCGGATCCCGAAGGACCTGCTCGGCATGCTCGACAACGTCGTGCTCTTCGTCGAGGACGATCCGCCGCCGGGCGAGCCGCACCTGCTCGGCCTCTACAGCGGCATCCCGCAGACCGAGCGCGGCTGGAGCTACGCCGGTGCCCTGCCCGACCGGATCTTCGTCTATCGCAATCCCACGCTGCGGATCTGCGACACCGAGGAGCAGGTCGTCGAGGAGGTCGAGATCACCGTCGCCCACGAGATCGCCCACCACTTCGGCATCGACGAGGAGCGCCTCCACGAGCTCGGGTACGGCTGAGCACCGGCAGCTCGGCAGTCGGTTTTGCGCCCGTACGCACCAGCGTCCGGGCAGTCGGCGGTATGCGCGGGCGCAAAACCGGATGCCGGTCGCATTTGGCCCTGTGGACAGCGCTCCGGCGCCAAGGGTGGCGACCACGATCCGGGACGTGACCAGACCACGACCGATCCCACGACAGCTCAGACACCGGCCGTTCACCTATGCCGAAGCCGTCGCAGCCGGACTCTCACTGCGGGTGCTCCAGGGACGCAGGTTCCGCCGACTGCATCGCGAGGTGTACGTCTGCTCGGACCTCGAGTTGACCCTGGCGGTTCGGATCCGGGCTGCGCTCCTCATCCTGCCGCCCGACACGGTCGTCACCGGCGTGACGGCGCTCCGCTTACGTGGCCTCGATGTCGGTCGCGATGCCCGATTGCACCTCTCGACGATGCACCCGCACCAACTGCAGTTGAACGGAGTGATGGTGCATCGCCGTCGACGGCCCGCGTTGCGAACGCTCGATGAGGAACTCCCCGTCACGACTCCAGCGCAGACGTTCGTCGAGGCCTCGCGACAACTGTCACTGGTCGACCGGGTGATTGCCGGCGACTGGCTGATCCATCACCAGAAGGTCACCCTAGCTGGACTGCAGCGGTTCGTCGACAAGGTTCATGACCACGGGGTCAGGCGGGCCCGTCGGGCAATGGTCCTCGTCCGCGAGCGGGCAGAGTCGCCGCGCGAGACCGTACTCCGCCTGATGATCGTGTTCGCTCGGTTGCCCGAGCCGGAGCTGAACCTGCCGCTCCGTGACGGGGTCGAGTTCGTGGCACGACCTGACCTGATCTATGTCGCCTATCGCGTCATCATCGAGTACGACGGACTCCATCACTTCGAGAGCCGGACCCAACGCGACCACGACATCAAGCGCCGTGAGCGGCTCGAGGCGCTCGGCTGGCGGATCATCGTGATCACCACTGACAGCATGCGCCGGCCCCACGACGTGGTGTGGCGGATCTACTTGGCACTCCGCGATCGCGGCTACGACGGGCCGCCTCCGGTCTTCAACGACATGTGGAACTCCTGGTTCGCATGGCGAGCCGCCTGACGGTTCTGCGCCCGGACACACCACCGGCTGGGCCTAAGACGGTATGTACGGGCGCAAAACCGCAGCGGAGCGGTCCACCAGATACCGTAGGCACGTGGCGATTGTGGTGCTCAACGGTCCGAATCTGGATCGCCTCGGGACTCGGGAGCCGAACGTCTACGGCATGACGTCGTACGCCGAGCTCGAGAAGCTCTGCCATGCGGTCGCCGACGAGTGCAGTGTCGCGATCGAGGTACGGCAGACCGCCGACGAGGCGACGATGATCGGCTGGCTCCACGAGGCGGTCGACGCCGGCGCCAGTGTCGTGATCAACGCCGCCGCCTGGACGCACACGTCGATCGCGATTCGCGACGCGGCCGCATTGCTCACGGCGCCGTGGATCGAGGTCCATCTGTCGAACGTGCATGCCCGGGAGGAGTTCCGCCGCCACTCGTACCTGTCCGACATCGCCAGCGGTGTCATCGTGGGCCTCGGTGTCCAGGGCTACGCGGCGGCGATCCGTTACCTTGCCGCAGGCGAGCAACGGCACATCGCCGAAGGCGCCAGGTGACGGCGCCGGTCGACCGGAGCCACGAGGCCGCCGTCGAGCGGCTGATCGCGTCTTACCACCAGATCCCCGACGGCGAGCCGGTCCGACTCTCCAAGCCCACGTCCAACCTGTTCCGCCCGCGCAACCGCGTCGACCAGCCCGGCCTCGACGTGTCCGGCCTTCGCGGCGTCATCGCGGTCGACACCGAGGCTCAGACCGCCGACGTGCAGGGCATGTGTACCTACGAGGACCTGGTCGATGCCACGCTTCCGCACGGGCTGATGCCGTTGGTCGTGCCGCAGTTGCGCACCATCACGCTCGGCGGCGCGGTGAGCGGACTCGGCATCGAGTCGACGTCGTATCGCAATGGGCTGCCGCACGAGTCGGTCGTCGAGATGGACATCCTCACCGGCGCCGGCAAGATCGTGACGGCGACGCCCGATGGTGAGCACGCCGACCTGTTCGAGGTGTTCCCCAACTCGTACGGCTCGCTCGGCTATGCGACTCGGCTTCGGATCGAGCTGCAGCTGGTACGTCGCGGCGTCGCGCTGCGGCACGTGCGCTATCGCAGCCTCGACGCGCTCGCGAAGCGCACCGCGACGATCGTCGATCGTGGCTCGTACGACGGGCAGCCGGTGGATTTCGTCGACGGCGTCGTGTTCGGTCCGGACGAGGCGTACCTCACGCTGGGTCGCTGGACCGACGACATCGAGGGCGCGAGCGACTACACCGGCGAGCAGATCTACTACCGCTCGCTCCAGCACCGCGAGCGCGACGTGCTCAGCGTCTACGACTACCTCTGGCGCTGGGACACCGACTGGTTCTGGTGCTCGAGGGTCTTCGGGGTGCAGCATCCGGTGGTCCGGCGGCTCTGGCCGCAGCGCTATCGACGCAGCGACGTCTACCACCGGATCGTGGGCCTCGAGAACCGCTTCGGCGTCAACGCCCGATGGCATCGCTGGCGAGGGCAACCGGCCCGCGAACGAGTGGTGCAGGACGTCGAGATCCCGGTCGAACGGCTGGCGAGCTTCCTGCGCTGGTTCGACGAGCACATCGGCATGCGACCGGTGTGGCTGTGCCCGCTGCGACTCCGCGAGACGCCAGCTGACAACTCGACGGGTACGGGACGGGCCTGGCCGCTGTACCCGCTGGAGCCGGGCCGGACGTACGTCAACGTCGGCTTCTGGGGAGCGGTGCCGATGCGACCGGGCGCCAGGGACGGCGATCTGAACCGCGCGATCGAGGCCGCTGTCGCCGATCACGATGGCCACAAATCCCTCTACTCCGACGCCTACTACGACCGGGAGACCTTTGATCGGCTCTACGGCGGAGCGACACTGGCGGAGGTGAAACAGCGCTATGACCCCGGCCAGAGACTGACCGGGCTGTATGACAAGGCGGTGCGACGACGATGACGGGGACCACGGGAACCATCGGGGCCACGGCGACCAGGCTGACAGTGGCGGAGGCGCTCGACGCCGTTCTGCCGGGAGGCACGCCGTTCCGATTCACGGCGTTCGACGGGAGTGCGACCGGGCCGGAGGACGCTCCGATTCGAGTCCATCTCGCGACCGAACGTGGACTGTCGTACATCCTGAGCGCGCCGAGCGACCTCGGTCTCGCGAGGGCGTACGTCTCTGGCGATCTCGAGATCGACGGCGTACACCCGGGCGATCCGTACGACGGCATGCGGGCCTTCACCGACCTGCGCTTCGAGCGTCCGGCGCCGGCGGAGATCCTCCGCATCGTGCGGGGTCTCGGCTGGAACCGGCTCAAGCCGCCGGCCCCGCCACCGCAGGAGCACCTGCCCAAGTGGCGCCGGTCGATGGAGGGGCTGCGGCACTCGCGCTCGCGCGACGCGGCGGTGATCCACCATCACTACGACGTATCGAACCGGTTCTACGAGTGGGTGCTCGGCCCGTCGATGACCTACACCTGCGCGGTCTATCCGAAGCCCGATGCGAGTCTTGAGGAGGCGCAGGCCGAGAAGTACGACCTGGTCGCGCGCAAGCTGGGTCTCCAGCCCGGGATGACGCTGCTCGACGTCGGATGCGGTTGGGGCGGCATGGTCCGCCACGCGGCGAAGGAGTACGGCGTCAAGGCGCTCGGCGTCACGCTGTCCAAGCAGCAGGCCGACTGGGCGCAGGCCGCGATCGACGCCGAGTCCCTGGGCAACCGCGCCGAGGTACGGTTCGCCGACTACCGCGACGCGCCGCACGAGCCGTACGACGCGATCAGCTCGATCGGGCTCACCGAGCACATCGGGGTTCGCAACTACCCGGCGTACTTCGGCGCCCTCTACGACCGGCTACGCCCCGGCGGGCGGCTGCTCAACCACTGCATCACGCGCCCGAACAACCGGCGCCGGGCAACCGGGGCGTTCATCGACCGGTACGTGTTTCCCGACGGCGAGCTCACCGGGTCCGGGCGGATCATCACCGAGGCGCAGAATGCCGGCTTCGAGGTGCGACACGAGGAGAACCTCCGTGAGCACTACGCCCTGACGCTCGCGGGTTGGTGTCGCAATCTCGCCGAACACTGGGACGACTGCGTCGACGAGGTCGGGATCGGCACGGCTCGCGTCTGGGGTCTCTACATGGCCGGATCGCGACTGGCCTTCGAGCGCAATGAGATCCAGCTGCACCAGGTGCTCGCCGTCCGAGTCGAGGCCGACGGCGCTGCGGACTTCCCGCTCCGGCCGGACTGGGGCTCGTAGGCCGACAACAGACGTCCCTCGGCCGGCCGGGTTCAGAACGGTCGAGGGACGATTGGTTCTTTCCTACCTTGGGTAAGGCCCAGTGGCAAGGTCAAAGGTCCTACATGCCCAAAGGTAGATCCCTCAGCGCGATGGGTTAATCGATGCCCATCGTGTGCGTAGGAAAGCAAAGCGTTATCGCTCTCGTGCTATCAATCCGCTTTCAGGACCTAGGTCACAACTTCGTTACGCCATAGGCCCCTGGCAAAGAACGGCCTAATGGCGCCTTCTTGTTTTTAGTGCGTCTAGGGACCGAGCCGGGTTCGGTCTTTCGGAGGCGGGGCGCTGGAGCCGGAGGCGCGGCTTACTGCGATCTACGGGACGGGCCTGCCGGTGACTGCGGCGTACGTTGCGTCGCGGGATCCAGGGAGGATCTCGTGTCAGATCCGTCTCGGCACGCGTTGCGATTGTCGCCCTTCTGGCGTTCGCTGACGGCCGAGGCTTGGGTCTGCCGCCCGACCCGTCTGGGACATCCGGCCCTTCAGGGCCGCCAACTGCGTTCCCACCGGTCACTCCCTGCTACATCGACAGATTGCCGTAGGCGAGCTGTCGGCTTCGCCATCCGCAGAGTACGGACAGCGGTTGGTTCATCCGTATGAGGGAGCACTCATGCAGCCACATCCCCATCCATCCACCAATCACCATCCGATCCGCCGACGGGTAAGCAAGCGCAGGCGCATTATTGCCGCATTGTCGGCGCTGTGTTTGGCGCTGCTCGGTCTCCTGTATGCAGGCTCAGCAACTGCCAGCCACCCAGAGTCCAGTCTCCAGGGCAGCAACTTCGAGATCGACACCGACGCCAACCTCAAGGTGGACGACCCGGCGCCGCCGTCCCTCGACTGGGCCAATGTCAGCGACGACCGACAAACCGACAAGGTGAACGGAACCGGCGACAACTCCTACGCGGGCGGCGTGAAGGAGGACACCGTCTGTCCGGCGGAGACCGTGGACTCGATCCCGCCCAACAAGAGTGACCTGTTGAGCTTCCAGGTCTACCGGGAGCTTCCCACTGCCCAAGGCCCGCAGGGGTACCTGAACCTGGCCTGGAGCCGAGTCTCGGAGCCGAGCGGGACGACGCTGATGGACTTCGAGTTCAACCAGTCGGGCGCCAAGTGTGCGTCTGGGCCCAACGTCCAGCGCACTACCGGTGACCTGCTCATCGAGTACGCCATCGACCAGGGCGGCTCCCGCGCCGACATAACCGGGCGGATCTGGAACGGTAGCGCCTGGGGACCGTCGACGGACCTCGACGTGCCATCGGCCACCTGCGGTGGCCAACCGTGTGCGACCGGCACGATCAACTCCTCGCCGATCCCGTTTGCGGACTCCGACGGGCTGATCACGTCCGGTTCGAAGCAGCCACGGACCTTCGGTGAGGCGCAGATCGATCTGCGGTTCCTGTTCCAGCCCAACAAGTGCTCGTCCATCGGTAGCGCGATGCTGAAGAGCCGGTCCTCGGACTCGTTCACCTCGCAGCTGAAGGACTTCGTGTCTCCGGTTCCCGTCAACATCACTAACTGCGGCAAGGTCATCATCCGCAAGCAGACCGATCCGCAGATGGGCTCGAGCAGCCCCGACTTCGGCTACACCAAGGCGTTCGGGACTGATCCATCAACCTCCAACACCTTCTCGTTGAAGGATGACGGCGTACAGACCTTCAACAACGTGTTGTTCGGCTCCGGCTACACCGTCGACGAGACGACCATTCCTGGAGGTTGGGACTTCGTTAACGTTAACTGTTCGGCCAGCAGCGGAGTCACTCCGACTATCAGCGGCTCCCTGGTCACCTTCGCGATCGACGATGCGAGCGACGTGCTCGACTGCACGTATAACAACCGCGCCAGGGGCACGATCATCGTGGAGAAGATCACCGACGACGGGTCAGGGGCATTCGACTTCACGTCGGGTACCTTGACTCCCTCGCCGTTCACGCTGCAAACGTCCGCCGCTGGTGCCGGTGGCAAGGATTCCAGGACGTTCGGGGACCTTTCGCCTGGAACGTACGACGTGGCCGAAACGGTGCCCGCCGGATGGAACCTCGTTTCGTCGACGTGCTCTAGCACGGAAGCGGGCGATACAAGCACACCTGCGGCGATCGACCTAGATGGTAACGAGACGGTGACGTGTACGTTCCACGACGCACGTGAGCGTGGCGCGATCGAGATCACCAAGACGCGCAAGCACGCGGCATCCGGGTCGTCGGCAGACGTGCCGCACCCCGGCGTGACGTTCACGGTGACCGGCGGCAGCACGCCCGCAGCGGGCGTCACGGCGGTGACCAACGCCCAAGGTGTTGCGTGTGTGGACAACCTCGTCGTCAGCAGTCTGGCGGGCAACTACACGGTGAAGGAGACCGTGCCGGCCGGCTACCACGTCGTTGGCAGCGACACACAGAGCGGGATCGCCGTCTCCGAGGGGACCTGCAGCAGCGGGCCGGCGAAGGTCTCATTCAAGAACATGCCGCTGACCGACGTGTCAATCTCGGTCAACTCGCAGGTTGACGGTGGTACCGCATCGACGATCGATTGCGACAACAACGCTCTCGACGGCTCGACCAACGCCAACGGTGACGTGACCAAGTCCACTACCGACCAGGAGCCGCAGACCATCCACTGCACCATCGTGATCGACCCGTGATCGACGGGTAGGTCGAACAGCAGCAATAAATCAATCCGCTACCAGCCGGTCCGGTCGCACACCCCTCCCCCCACGGTGTGCGGCCGGGCCGCTGGCCTCATCAAGAAAGGAGGAGCCAACCCTGGCCAACCAGAGTCATCGAAAGGATGACCAATGAGACGACTCATCGCAGTGTTCTTCGTAGCGTTCTTTGCGTTTGTAGTCAGCGCGCCGGCCGCAGTCGCGGGCAGCCCGCACTTCATCAACAACGCATTTAGCATCAGCCGCGACGACAACACACTGACCGTGTCCGGCAAGGAGGCCGGGCTCGGCGACGAGGAACAGATCCACGTCGTACTCTCAGCGACCGGACTGTGCATCAACGGCGGCGGCAACCACCCCAAGGCCGTGAACAAGGCGAGCTTCACAGCCGAGGGCGACTTCCCGGTGCAGAACGGCAAGGCGGACTTCACCCTGTCCGTCACGGCCGTCTTCTCACCCAGCTGCAGCCCACCGATGACGGTGGCGTTCACCGACGTCACCGTGACAGACGAGACCAACAACCTGACCCATTCCTTCCCCGGCACCTTCTAGCCGGGGCCGACCCTGACCGATGGGCGCGGCCAATCTGGCCGCGCCCACCGCATTGTGGCCGCGGGCGAGTCGATGTGACTGTCCCCTCGCCATGTCAGACTCCACGGGTGCGCAAGATCGACGTCGCGGAGCGACGGGCCCGGCTGGCTCGACGCCACCGGATCGCACCCGGCCACCGCGTCGGCGACGTGGTCGAGGCGACCCGCGACATGGTCTGCCTGCACGCCACCGATCCGGCCACCGTCTTCCTGTCCGCCTGGGCCCGGATCGACGGGCTCAAGGTCGGCGATCTCGAGCAGGCGCTCTACTCCGACCGGTCGCTGGTCAAGCACCTCGCGATGCGCCGTACGCTCTTCGTCTTCCCGCGGGCGACCCTGCCGTACGCACAGGGCGGCGCGAGCGATCGGGTCGCCGGCACCGAGCGTCGCCGGCTGATCCGCGACGTCGAGAAGGCCGGGCTGCATCGCGACGGCGAGCGCTGGCTCGCCGCCGCGGCCGAGGCGGTCGTCGACGCGCTGACCGACGACCGCGAGGCGTCGTCCACTGAGCTGCGTCAGGAGATCCCGCTGCTCGAGGGCTCGATCAGCTACGGCGAGGGCAAGAAGTGGGGCGGCGAGGTGCCGGTCGGGCCCCGGGTGCTGACCACCCTGTCGGCCGCCGGGCGGATCGTCCGGGGGACCAACGCCGGCGGCTGGACCGCATCGCGCCCCCGCTGGACCTCGATGACTTCCTGGCTCGGCGAGGAGCTGCCGACCGTCGACGAGGCCAATGGAGTTGCGGGGCTCGTCGAGCAGTGGCTTCGGGCCTTCGGACCCGGCACGGCGGCCGACATCAAGTGGTGGCTCGGATCGACGGTTCGGGCGGTGCGCCAGGCGCTGGCCGATCTCGAGGCGGTCGAGGTGGATCTCGACGGCCAGATTGGCTATCTGCTGCCGGACGACCTGGACCCGGCCGAGCCGGTCGAGCCCTGGATCGCCCTGCTGCCGATGCTCGACCCGACGACGATGGGCTGGCAAGAGCGGGAGTGGTACCTCGGGCCTCACAAATCGCACCTCTTCGACCGGGCAGGCAATGCCGGACCTACGATCTGGAGGGACGGCCGGATCGTCGGCGGGTGGCGACAGCACGACGACGGCGAGGTCGACCTGCAGTTGCTCGAGGACGTTGGTGCCGACGCCAACGCGGCGATCGAGGCCGAGGCGGCCCGCCTGACCGCCTGGCTCGACGGCACCCGGGTGCTGCCGCGCTTCCCTTCGCCGTTGTGGAGAGCCGAGCGGGCCTAGAAGACTGGGGCTTGTCCCGTCCAGGGGACCTTCGACCCATGTGGTCGGCCGTCGACCTGCGTACATTCGCAACGCTCGCCGACCGGCGCGGGGTCGGCGTGGGTACGGGAGTCGCGATGGAGTCAAAACGGCTGCGGTTGGTGTTCGCCGACGACAACTTCCTCGTACGAGAGGGAGTGTCCAACCTGCTGATCGAGTCCGGTGCCGTCGACGTCCTCGACACGGTCGCCGATCCGCAGTCGCTGCTCAAGGTCGTCGGCGAGCTCAGCCCCGACGTGGTCTTGACCGACATCCGGATGCCGCCGACCTTCACCAACGAGGGCATCGTCGCCGCCAAGCGGATCCGGGCCGAGCATCCGCAGACCGGTGTGGTCGTGCTGTCGCAGTTCGTCGAGGAGGACTACGCCGTCGAGCTGCTGGCCGACGGCGTCGGGGGTCTGGGCTACCTCCTCAAGGAGCGGGTCTCTGACCTCGACGAGCTCCTGCGGGCGCTCCACGAGGTCGCCCGGGGCGGCTCATCGCTGGACCCGAAGGTCGTCGAAGGCCTGCTGGCCCGCAAGACCAGCGAGGCCACATCGCCGCTGCTCGGTCTGTCCGAGCGGGAGCGGGAGGTCCTCGCCGAGATGGCGTGCGGGCGAAGCAACGCGATGATCGCCCAGACGCTGTACATGAGCGTCCGGGCGGTCGAGAAGCACATCAGCTCGATCTTCCAGAAGCTGGACCTGGTCGACGAGGGGGACG
>Ga0081455_10000562_pt1 | contig 48394 bp, 51 predicted proteins | sample TabmetS3T2R1_FD_70207 | JGI IMG/M metagenome (GOLD analysis project Ga0081455, IMG submission 70207) | Tabebuia heterophylla rhizosphere microbial communities from the University of Puerto Rico - S3T2R1 | ecosystem: Host-associated > Plants > Roots > Rhizosphere ...
TTCCAGCGATCATCCGTTCTGGGGGCGGCGCGGTGATCAACATGACCTCCAACCTGGCGTTGATGGGAATCACTGGCCGTGACTGCTACACCGCCGCGAAGGGCGGTATTGCCGCGCTGACGCGCTCGCTCGCCGTCGAGTTCGCACCGCAGCGTGTGCGCGTGAACGCGATTGCGCCGTCCGCCACCATGACAGAGCGCGTAAAAAAGCTGATGGCCGGCAATCCGGCGATCGACAAGCTCGCGCAATCGCACCTACTGGGCCTGATCCAGCCGGAGGACATCGCCAACGCGGCGCTCTATCTGGCGTCAGATGAATCCCGCATGGTCACTGGCCAGATCCTGCCGGTGGATAGTGGTGTGACAATTTCCTGAGCCGGGAAGGGGCGAAAACGAGGCACGCTAAGGAGCCCAGGAGCTGATTCGGACGTATGGAACAGATGGCATTCTCCAGGCTCTCCGACTGACGCAGTGTAATGTCCTTTATGTTCTACTACTTCTTCTTGACAGTTATCCTTCTGAGACCTCAGGATATTCCATAGTGAACTACTTGAGTAGCTCCTCATGTCTATCTGGAAGGTCGAGATACACTTGTTGTGTGAGATCGGCGAGCGTCCAAAGATTGTCTAGTCGTAGAGCTGGACATGCTGCCAATTGGCCGCGTTGATCACTGAGCCCTTCCCATGTTTGCTTGACATGCCACTCGGCAAACAGCTCTGTACCAGTGAGCACAATGACCGGCGCGCGGGGACGGCCGTCGTCAAGTAGTTCGCGGCCCCATGTGGCTAAAGCTGCTATTGCCCCTTTCTCATGATTAGTCAGAGCATCTTTGAGCATCGCGAAAACGAGAAAGGCACCGGGAAATTTTTCCGCTAGCTTCCTCATCCTCACTATATCTTCGGCCTTGAAAGAATCGACCGCGAAGCTTTTCGTCTCACCAAAAACGAGGACGGGCTCTTCTTCGTGATCAAAGCGTGCGCTGTGCTGATACCAAAATGTGAAATCAACTTCAAATGGGCTCTCTTTCTCGATGCTCAAGTTAAGCCCAGTTGCATACGTGAGATGAGTAGGTACACTCCCCAAATTTCTCGCAAATACATGAAGAGCCAAGACAGTTGCATAGGCACCCCCCGCATAATTTGGCACACTGAAGGGCCCAACAACACGATATTGCCAGGGGGTGCGGCGAAAATTGAGGCTCCCTTGGGGAAAATCAAAACTCTTAAGGCACCGTTCGCAAGTAAGTTGTTCTCTGAGGTTACCTATACCATACCAATTTTTCTTCATACAAGTTGGGCATTGGATTGCAATGCCTAGCTTCAGGATATTGGCCTTCACGAACCGATCGAGGTTGAGTTCACCTGCAAACTGGGCATAACCGCGGCGTTGGAGGAGGATTTCCCACTCCCTCACGTCGGCGGTCCGATCAGGGAATTCCTCAATGGTCCCATCGGCATACTTGCGGACGCTCTTAGCCATCTTATCGAGGAGATGCAACGTTTTGCAGTCTGCGATCAGGTATATTCCCCAGAAGCCACCAAGAGCGCTCAAGACCTGATCGGCAATCTGTCCCGGATCGGACGCCTCTGCAGTCACTCCGTTTCGTTTAAGCCAGTGCACGACGGCCTGACAGCCCGTCATGAGGTGCAGGTATTCACGGTGATCCTTGTGTTGCTGCGGTAAAACCAGCCCCTCGCGTGACACGATGGTCATACCACCTAGGCGCAATCGTGATGATAGTTTCCCAGTGAAGCTTGACGGCAAGGTGAGCGCAAAAGTCTCCTCAGTTCCATAATGGTGAAATTTTAGAACGTTCACCCAGCGAGTGTGACCACCACCGTAAACACTGGCAAAATCCGGCGACAGCGTAGGAAAGCGCACGCTTGGCTCCCTGCCCCCTGTCGATACTGTCAGCTCTAGGTCAGTCGATTTCGCTGATACGCGCGCACGGCGGGCTCGCCCTTCAAAATCAACTCTGTCAGTTTCCCAAATGTGATCGTACCCACGGGACCAAAGTAAGCCCGGTAATCCGGTGAGACCAGCATCTTCTATGATGGCTGTGGCACGGTTTTCCGAGATAGAGCGGCTAAACTGTATGGTTGTCTGAATCATTACTCCATTGGGATTCCCCGGCAGCGGACGGTGATTGGCTTTGACGAATTCAGCTAAAAAATCGCGAGATTCTATTATCCATTGGAGGTTGACGGGCAGGACATATGGATAAAACTGCCGGAGGTTCCATAGATCGAGAAGGTCAGGCGCGCTCGTTGGATCAACAACAAAGAGTATTGGACCAATACCCTCCTCAGGATCGCGTCTTATGCCACGTATAGTGAAATGTAACGGGACCCGGAAGCCATCCTTGGCGACTTTGACCCAATTGACGGCATTCGGTATGAGCTTCTCCGGGTTAAAGGCGTCTATATACGCTTGTGCAAGGGGTTCTAGGTGTCCCGACTTTGGAAAGCCCCCGAAGGCCGCTTCGACAAATGCGTCATCATCTGAAGAGCCGCTCTCAAAGAGCGCAATGCGGTGATCATGCCTGGGTACAAATTTGAACTCGCGCTCGTACAAATCCTTGTAAAGACCGAAAATATTCAACCCGAATGGCATTCGAGAATCGTGATCGTGGTGTGGGTTGAAAAACGCGTCAAGCGGCATGACCCGTGGATAACCCATATCAATTTCGGGATCGGCAAGCCCAATCTGAGCTGCCAGGCTACTCTCTACTTCAACAAAGACATCAGGCTCAAAGAAGTCGAGATAGCCTTTGGCCAGTCGCAAACCATCGGGATCGGGAAAATCTGGCTCTTTCCACACGTCTGGTACGGTGCTGCTTACAGGAATAATCGGGTTATAGAGGCCACCCCAGAGGCATGTGGAGAGCTGCATGATGCGGCGGACTGCCTCCATATCGGTTGGTGATACGAGGAAGCCGATACGCGTCGGACGTAAACGAAGCGAGGCGGAAAGTGTAGTCATATCTATGCTTTGTTGTGTTATTTTGTGGCCGTTTTAACTACTGATTTGTTGAGCAGGGGTACTCTCAAGAGAGGCAATTTACTACGGCTTCCAAGACCATCGAGCAGAAATTACCAATGGAGGCAGAGCTGCCAGTGCCACCAAACTCCTGCCGATTCGAACGGCTACATTCCGGCTCCTGCTCATCTCTCATTATGACAGACAACAATGGGTCGCGCATTCAACCACAGCCAGACCAGATCTTTTATCGTAAAGTATCCATCTCCCTCCACCCTCCCAGCTTTTAGCCCTAGCCGACACCCGAATGTCCCGCTTTAAGCAGAGACCTTGAGGATTCTAACATCTGTACTTGGTACGTCAGGTCTGTTCTTCGTTCAGCGCGATGGTGCGACTTTCTTGAGGAAGGCGATGACGGATTCTGCAAAGATGTCATTGCGATCACCAGCGACCATATGGGCAGCATTTGCCACGTTGACATATTCGATGTGCGGGCATTTTTAAGGAAACTCTGGGCCCCTGCCTCACTTAACACGTCGGAGAGGCCACCCCGGACCAAGAGCGTGGGCACGTTGAGATGGTGCGCACAGGTGTGTAGCCGCTCCCGGTACGCCTGCTGATCGCCCCGCGCACGGCGCCGAGCCGGGTCCCAGTGCCAGTAACACTTGCCATCAGCGCCGAGGCGCACATTCTTGGCGAGGCCATCGAGTAGCCGCGGGCGGGGGCGATGCGGCTGGTAGTTGGCGATGGCATCCGCCACCTCTTGCAGGGTGTCGAAGCCCTCGGGTTTTTGATTCATAAAGGCCTGGATGCGGCGCGCGCCCGCGGCCTCCATCTGCGGTGCCATGTCCATCAGTACCAGAGCCGAGGCCTCCAGGTGAGATTCGCCAATCGCGATAAGGCTGACACCACCCCATACCAATGATGAGGAAAGATAGCTGATGAAACGCTTAGGGTAGGAAATAACACCCCCACAGCTTAGGTGCCAGGGACTGAATCGTGCTCAAACATCTTTTTTACCTCCTCGCTCGATACTCCTCCTTCGCGCGCGTAACTGGCGCGTGCTTCCGCCAGAATGGCAAGAAACTGCGGATTATTGGCCAGTTCGATGCTCTCATAGTCCATATTGTCCAAAGGGATAAGTGCCGCCAGTGCAAATCCTCGATGGACAATGACCACCGGCTCTCCCTCGATGGTCTTGACGTATTCGGCCAGGGGTTCGGTCGCTTTGGTCAGCTCAATCATTTTCACGGTTGTATCCTCTCGCGGCCAATAATCACTTTATTGCCGTCCTTGATGCCTATTGCCGCGATTTTGACAAGCTGCTCGGGTTGCTCTTCCACGTCATAGTATACCCGCAGATCGCCAAGACGTAGCTCCCAAGACGCCAAAGGATTGGCACGCATCTGTTTTCGGTTTCGGGTCTCCGCCGTTGGCTCGTGCATCAACTGCTGATCCACGCCGGTAAAGACAACGGAGCGCTGCCGTGCGGTGAGATAGCGGAGATGGTTAATCGCCGTCTGCACATACTCGATGCGGTAGGGCAAATGTTTGAGCGCCTTTCTGAGAGTATTTTAAGACAGTGTGTATGTACTAAACACGCGCCTGCTACGCTCGCCTGAGCAAGTGCTGCTTGACAACGCGCCTCTCTCCTATTCTTATCGGATCGCTCTTTATCCCAACTTTTTCGGCTAGCCCTTCTTCGGTTTCCACAAATACATCTGGTTCGAAAAAGCGTAAGTAGCCATCGGTGAGGGCCGCCCCTGTGAGTCTTTGATACGACTTTCCCTGCCAGCCCGTAGGGAGAACCTTCATGATGGGGATGATAGGATTGAAACTACCGCCCCACAAACAGCAGCACAACCGCATCACCTCCCGCACAGTGCTCAGGCTCTGCTGGGAAGGATGGACCAGAAATCCAATACGCGTCGGTCGCAAGCGCAACGTTCCAGACAGCCGTGGCATTGTTGTTCCTGTCTCCGAGTATAGGTAGCATGCAACCCTTGAGTATGCTATCAGGCAGATTATACAGCACTATGCCACGTAGAATAAAAACGAATCGTTGACTCCACTGCATTCGGGAAGCACTACCAGGCAGAATGAGGATTTCTGAAAGCGTGAGTGTATCACGTAAAGAGGGCCGTGTTGATAGCGAGTTCAGCGATCAGACCAATAACCAGGCCTACGCCGGTGATGAGCAACGGCGATCGCGTCCATTATACGCTGGAGGGGATACCCGCCATGGCCGCTGATCTGACGGACCATGTTTGGTCCGTGGAGGAATTGATATGCTATCGATGTCCCTGAAACGGGTCCACGCTATTCTGGAGTGCTACCCGGAAAGCCTGGCTAACCGTAAATTTACCTACCGTTACGCCTGGGACCCCATCCTCAGGTCTCCTGGGGTTCTGCGGGTGGTGGCACCGCTGCTTTGCGAGCCGCATCCCGGGCCAGGGCATCCCGCAGAATCCGCTCGTCAATACGAAAACTCGTGGTCAGCAACCGTCTAAATACCTCCTGCAGGTCTATCAGCCCCAGCTCGGCCGCCCGGACGAACACCCCAACGGTGCCATAGACGGTGAGTGCCCGCAACTCGGCGGCTTTGCGTCCGTCCTTATCATCTATCAACACCAGATCGGCCTTGAGTTCCTGGGCCACCAGAATCGTGTCGCGCTCGCCGGCTTCCAGGAGGAGTAAGTCGGCCTCTGGCGTCCTCGTCGGTGCACGCAGTTCCAGCCACTCGGGTATACCCGTCAACTGCTGTGCCCAGGCACGCACTGGCGCGGGAGAGCGCGAATGCGGCAACTCTACCTCCAGCACCACTGGGGGCGTGATGATCCGCCCGTAGAGGGCCGGCAACAGGGCAAGCTGGTCCAGGAGAAGGAGATAATTGAATACTGAGGTATCAGCCACGACCTGCATCAGGGTCTCAGATGGTCGAGGGTGGCCATGTCTTTTTGATAGTCCTCATACGTGTAGAAGGACACACCGTGCTTGTGGAGGAGTTCATGGGCGTCAAACCGGCTGGGCAGTCCTAATAGCTGGCGCAGTTGCAACAGGGTGAGGCGTCCCTTAGCATACTCCTGCACGGCGAAATCCTCCAGCACGCAGCGTGGGAGGTCGTCATGTTGGTACTGCGCGGCAATGTCATCGGGAAGATGGATCGTGACTGGTGTCATACTATTCTCACGAGCAAAGGGCTCTTTTCTCTACCATACCCTGGAGGCCCAGCGTCCATCAACTGGCATAGAGCCTCTCGGAAGTGCAGCACGTGTACGCAAGGGAGAACGCTGTATGTATAGCTGTCAATACAGCGTTCTCCTTCTCAACAACCGCGCGGAGAACTCACACCAGCCGACTCGGCAGCGCGAGCGGCGTAAGGGTGGTAAGCGCGGGGGTATCCCTCTTCCTGCCAGATGAGCATGTTGGCGTGCAACAAGTTGACAATGCCTGACTTATCGCTCAAGGACTAACTCCGCATTCCCGTATCGGAGTTGGCGCGAGAAACGCCCTTTCACCCGCACGACTGGATTGACCGGCACCTGGGTCGAGCGGCCTTCGTTATAAGCCCGCTCAGCTTCGGTCGGTTCCCACTGCACCCCGAGCTTGGTGAGCGCCTGGCGCGCAGCGCCGATGAAGCCATTCGGGCTGTAGAGAATCGGCTTACCGGAGAGCTGTGAGACGACAGCCCGGCCATAGACACCGTAGCCGAGGCGCACCAGATGCCCTTCCCGCACCAGGCTGCGCAGCACGCGCAGCACTTGGTCCTCACCGCCGAGATCGGCGAACTCACGCGGCAGGAACACGTCGTCCCGTTTTTCCCGGGCGATCCTGGCCTCTATTTTTTCGCGCAATGTCTTCCGCTGCCGCATCATTCTATCCCCCCTGACAAAAACCCGACACTTATCATAGACAAGGACTCGACATATAGCAAGAAAAACAGTTGTTTTTCAGAATCATAGCCGGTGTGTGGCGATCCACACTTATAGTGAATTCGCCGGTCTGACACTGACCGCTCACACGCACATGCTACCTGAAAGGGTGATAGCCTCGGCGAGGTAAGTTAGGCAGCTACCTTAATGAGCTAACGTCTGTACTTGGTGTGCGCCGGCCCTGCACTCCATCAGCGCCGAGGCGCACATTCTTGGCATGGATCTGTACTTGTCTACCAGCATGCCCTGTGGCACACTGCCGCCAAAGAGGCCGATGGGAGAGCGTAGCAGGAGCCCGAGGGCTGGAGAAAGGGATGGTCACAGAGAAAGGGGGGCCTATGGTGTCTTACACGGTCTGCAGACTGATAGGGTGGGTTGGTCTCTGCCTGGTCATCGGCATTGCCCTGGCGACGCAGGCACAACAGACGGCAAAATCCGATAGCGATTTGGCCCGGCAAGGGGCTATCGCCTTAGCTGCAGCCCATGGTGAGAAGCCTCGCTATGGGGGAACATTCATCAGTGCCGGCAACGAGGAGATCCTCTCCTATGATATGCATCAAACGTCGCTCGGAGGGATATTTGCGGCGGTCTCTCCTGCCTACAATTGCCTGATCCGTACCAGTCCGTACGATCCCAAGGCTCTGGACATCATTCCTGAGTTAGCAGACACCTGGGAGATCCGTGACGGGGGCAAAACGATTACTTTTCATCTGCACCAGGGCGTGAAATGGCACGATGGCATGCCCTTTTCGTCGGCTGATGTGCAGTACACCATTGACCGCATCATGAACCCACCCAAGGGCATGGTGAGCCCGCGCGGGCCCGTGTTCGCGGCGCTCATTGAGCGTGTCGAGGCGCCTGACCCCAATACGGTGGTCATCCACGGCAAGGGCCCGTCGGGGCTGCTCTTACCGCTCTTTGCTAATGGCTGGAGCGTCATCATCCCCAAACACATTGTCGAGAAGGATCCGGTGAATGCCTTGAAAACGACGGTCATGGGTACGGGACCGTTTCGGCTCAAAGAACCGCCCACCTCATCGCTGTGGAAATACGAACGTAATCCGGAGTACTTTCAGAAAGATCGGCCCTTTCTCGATGCGATCGAGATCCATATCATGACGGACGCCCAGGCTCTCGTGGCGGCCATACTGAGCAAGCGCGTCTTCTGGTCGGATTCGTTCCCCCATCCCAATATGGACCGTGATATGTCGCAATCGGCCGCACAGCAGAATCCCAATCTCGTCCGTTCCTCCAGCCCGATGGTGCTCGTGTATCACCTCACGATGCAAACCGAGAAGCCACCCTTCGATGACGTGCGCGTGCGCCAGGCGATCAGCGAAGCACTCCAGCGTGAAGCCTTTAGTGAGTTGGGGACCCAATCAGGCGCTGTGGGCACAGGGACTTATCCCGTGGGGCCATGGGGGATGCCCAAGGAAATGCGGAACCAGTTGATTGGTTATGGGCCTGACATGGCCAAGCGCATCGCGCATGCCAAGGAACTGCTGGCCTCCTACGAAAAGGAGAAGGGGAAGATCGACTGGCAGAAGATTAAGGTGCAGTGTGCTAGCAATATTAAATTCTCGTGTGAGAATGGGCAGATTATGCAGCAGCTGCTGAAGAAGATCAACGTCAACATCGAACTCCAGCCAATGATCTTGAGCCAGCTCCGTGGTAATGAGATCTCGGGGAACTACCTGCTGTCGCTCCTGGGGGCGGCGATGAATTTTGACGATCCCATTGACACGTTTGGGCAGCTCTTCGTGACCAACGGGGGGCGCTGGTACCAGCGCCGTTCCCTGCCGGCACTGGATGCTCTCTTCGCGCAACAGACGTTCATGGGGGATCCCGAGGCACGTAAGAAGGTCATCTGGGAGATGGATGCAATGGCCATGAATGATGCGGCCTACCTGGTCTTGATGTGGCCCGAGTTTTACCATGTGCGCTGGAATTTTGTGAAGGGGTGGACCCAAACGTCGAATCTGTGGAGCACGAACGTGCGGATGGATACTGTCTGGTTGGATCTCCCGGAGTTGCCTCACTCCCGATAGAGTCAAAGTTAGGTATAGGCCAACGAGCGTATTGTCTCTGTAACTCGACCACTTCGACTACAGCAATCGTGCTGGGGCGCTGCGGCTGGAGCGATAGGCTTACGGCTCGAGACACGAGGAGGAGGCGGGCGATGCGCACCCGCTTCCTCTATACTTGGGGTGCCTCAGACCTACTCTTCGTTCAGCGTGCCGGTGCGACTCGCTTGAGGAAGGCGATGACGGATTCTGCGAAGATATCATTGCGATCACCGGCGACCATATGGGCGGCGTTTGCCACGTTCACATACTCAGCGTGCGGGCACTGTTTGAGGAAGCTCTGGGCCCCTGCCTCACTTAACACGTCGGAGAGGCCACCCCGGATCAAGAGCGTTGGCACGTTGAGATGGTTCGCACACGCGTGCAGCCGTTCCCGGTAAGCCGTCCGATCACCCCAGGAGCGACGCCGGGCGGGATCCCAGTGCCAGTGATACTTGCCATCGGCGCCGAGGCGTACATTCTTGGCAAGGCCGTCAAGCAGCCGCGGGCGGGGGCGATGCGGCTGGTAGTTGGCGATGGCATCCGCCACCTCTTGCAGGGTGTTGAAGCCCTCGGGTTTTTGATTCATAAATGCCTGGATACGGCGCGCGCCTTCGGCCTCCATCTGCGGTGCCATGTCCACCAGCACCAGTGCCGATGCCTCCAGGTGCGATTCGCCAATCGCGATGAGGCTGACCCCACCACCCATCGATGCCCCTACCAGGATCGGCCGCTTACCCCCAAGCGCCTCCACCACACAGCTCAGGTCCTTGACCATGTAGTCCTGGCCGTACTCATCAGCTGGCGCCCAACCTGAATCCCCATGACCTCTGGCATCAAAAGCTACCGCGTGGTAGCCAGCGTTACCCAGGGTCTCGCCGGCACCTTTCCAGGCGTGGCGGGTCTGACCGCCGCCGTGCTGAAGGACTACAAGCGGCCCGTTGGGGTCACCCCACGTGTCTCCGGCAATCGTGAGGCCTCCAGCCCCGCTCCAGGTGTGCATAGGTGTCGGCGTTCCCGGTAGTCGCTCTCCTGCGCTCATCAGTGCTCCCTCTGCATGCGTGCTGCTGCGGTATGTTGTGAAGCATCGAAACCATAGCCTGTAGTCATCCCGTTCACCGTCGGTCGCTACCGATTATATGACATTCTTGTCCTTGAGTTCCTGAATCTGGGCCGCGTTGTAACCAAGGCGCGTCAGAATGGGGACGTTGTGCTCTCCCAGTTCAGGGGCAATGCCGATTTTTGCCGGAGTCTCAGAGAACTGCCACGGAGACCCGTGGACCTTGAGCTTTTTCCCATGCTTGGGATATTCGACCTCGGTAATATATCCATTGGCGAGGACATCGGGGTCATGCGAGGCTTCAAGCAGGGTGTTAATCGGGGCAGAGACAATATCGGCCTGGCGTAGTATCTCGACCCATGTGTCGCGGCTATCCGTCGCGAAGAGTGCATCAAGCGTCTTCAGCATGGCTTCCCGTTGTGCCACCGATGTGACGGCGACACCAAGGTCATCAAATCCCTTTTCCTTCATCTCCGCATAGAAGCCGAGTGCGGTCATCGCTTGCTGCCAGTCTCTACCGCCCATCTGGAACACAAACGGCTTGCCGTGTTTGTCGTTGAAGCTCGCACTGATGGCCGGACGCTCGGCGGTGCCCGTGATGCGCGCCTGGCCGGTCACCGGATTCTCGTCTTTCCACATCGCCGTGGTCAGCGTCCAGCCCATGAGACGAATCTGTCCCCCCAGGAGTGAGGTGTCAATCTTCTGCCCGACGCCGGTAGTCTTCGCGCAGTATAGCCCGGCCATGATGCCCCCAAAAGCCAAGATCGCACACGTCTCATCGGCCACGGAGACGATGCCGGTTTTGAAGGGCTGGCCTGGTGTGGCAAAGGCTTCAGCAATGCCGCCGAGCGCCTGCGCCATAGCGTCGGTGCCTGGGAGCATGGCATGGGGGCCGCGGGGACCGTACCCCGAGATGGAGACATACACAAGGCGTGGATTGACCTTCCTGAGGGTTTCGTAGCCAAAACCGTTCTTCTCTGCCGCCCCAGGACGAAAGTTCTGGCCGAAGACATCAGCCTCCTGGACGAGCTTGTAGAGGATTTCTCTCCCTTCGGCGGCTTTCAGGTTGAGGGTCAGGCTCTGCACCCCCCGGTTATTGGTCTCAAAATATGTACTGGGGAAGCCAGACATTTGTCCGGCTCTTCTCGAACCGTCGCCAACACCCGGTACCTCAATCTTGATGACCTCAGCCCCGAGGTCAGCCATCAGCATATAGGGAACCGTCCCTGCCTGAGCAGTCGAACAGGCAACAACCTTGACGCCTGCGAGTGGACCACGTGGTTGAGCCATAATTGGTCTACCCTCCTTACGTAGATGTATGACACCATGTGTGGTTGTATGATACCGTCGGGTCGGGTGAAGGCACAAGACGCCCTGCCGGCGGCATCGCCGAGGGGGTGGCCCCGAGGATGCAGACCCGACGGTGTTGTGGCACAATAGCGGTTGCATTTCCTCATGGCGCATCACTACGAGTGACAGTGGGCGGTATTCTATGATGGAGCCGCCGCATTCTGCAACGGAGGTGCCATTATGCCATTCGGAGATAATGACTGGCTCGCGTTAACCTCGGAACCTACGCTGGAACCGGAGCTGCCCATCTGCGATCCCCATCACCATTTCTGGGACTTTCGCACGGATCGTGTTCCCTACCAACGCTATCTCCTCCACGAGCTGACCGCGGACATCCAGAGCGGTCACAACGTGCGCTCCACCGCATTTATTGAGGCCCGCGCCATGTACCGTGCTGACGGACCGGAGGAGATGCGTCCCGTGGGTGAGGTCGAATTCGTTCAGGGTCTGGCCGCGGCCAGTGCCAGCGGGCTGTACGGCCCGAGCCGAGCCGCCGCAGCCATTATCGGTCACGCGAATCTGAACCTCGGGGAGCGCGTTGAGCCGGTGCTGGACGCATTGCAGGCGGCGAGTCCCAACCGGTTTCGGGGGATCCGTCATTCTGCGAGTTGGGACCCCCACCCGGAGGTGGAAAACCGAGGGTTTGAGGGTCAACTGGCCAGCGACCAGTTTCGGGCCGGCGCGCGGATACTGGCACGTCGCGGGCTGTGTCTCGAGAATACGCTGTACTTCCCCCAGCTCCCCGAACTGGCGGCCTTCGCCCAGGCCCTCCCCGACCTGACTATTATCTCGAACCATATTGGCGGCCTGATGCGGGTCGGGCCGTACGCCAATCGGGACACCGAGGTGCTGGCCACGTGGCGCCGCGGCATTGCGGCGGTGGCGGCGTGCCCGAACGTCGTGATGAAGCTCGGCGGCCTCGGCATGCCGCGCCTCGGTTTCGACTGGCATGCCCGGCAGAAGCCCATTGGCTCGGAAGAACTCGCTGCGGCGATGGCCCCCTTGCTGACGTATTGCATCGAGCAGTTCGGTCCCAACCGGTGTATGTTCGAAAGCAACTTCCCGGTGGACAAAGTGTCCTTCTCCTACAACGTGCTGTATAACGCCTTCAAACGGTTGTCGAAGGGCTACTCGGCTGCCGAGCGCGCCGCGATGTTCCATGACACGGCTGTGCGGGTCTACCGAATAGACGTGTAGCGTTCCAACGACTGCGACGACGCCCGACAGTCGCCTCGGAGGGGCAACATACGTATGCAGCGGCCGCGTAGCCGCGTATCCAGGAACGCACTGGCGGGTCCACTTGGGAATCAGTAGAAGATGACGAACTCCCAGGAGGCGGTGTGGCTGCATTTTGACCTCTGCTCCACTGTGCTCCTGCTATACTTGTGGGGCACGTCGATGCCATCTCGGGAACGTTCCTAACGCGGAGGAGCCCATGCGATGATCGAAGTGACTGTGGACATCACCACGACAGACGGCTCGATGGAAACCTTTATCTGTCGTCCCGAACGGGGCGGGCCGTATCCCGCTGTGTTCTTTCTGATGGATGCCCATGGCATCCGCGAGGAGCTCCAGGACATGGCGCGACGCCTCGCAACGGTTGGCTACTACGTGCTGCTGCCCAATCTGTATTACCGCGCGGGGCGGGACACGATCTTTGGGCCAGACGTCAGCGAGGCGGGCAGCCCGGAGCACACACGCATGCGCGCGGTACGCACCACGATGACGATCCCGCCAGTGATGCAGGATGTCGCCGCCATGCTCGCATTTATCGATCGGCAGGATGCGGTGACGCCAGGCGCGGTGGGCTGCCATGGCTACTGTATGAGCGGCCCATACGCGTTGGCCGCGGCGGCGCGTTATCCCGATCGCATTACTGCGGCCGCGTCGTTTTACGGGACCTGGCTGGTCAGCGAGGCGGAGGAGAGCCCGCATCGCTCGTTCGACAAGATCACGGGCGAGATCTATATTGCCTGTGCCGAGCACGATGCGCTCGCGCCACTGCCTATGGTTGAAGAACTACAAGGCCTGTTCAAACAGGCAGGTGTTGCCGGTGAGATCGAAATGTACCCTGAAGTGCATCACGGCTTCGCCTTTCCACAACGCTGGTGCTATGACAAGCCGGCGGCAGAGCGCCATTGGGAGCGGCTCTTGGCGCTCTATCGGCGTCGGCTGCACGCACGCTAAATATCTCCGTGCCCTCACGGTCTGTGTAGGGTGCTCGTGTGCCGGAAGGGTTTTCAGAGTACAGACAGGAGTGTGCTGTCATGACAGTCGAAGAAATCGCTGCGCGGTTAGTGGCGCAGGCCAAGCGCGTGTCCGTAGCCGAGGCGGATACATGTGGGCTGGTAGGGTATCTGCTCAGTACCGTGCCGGGCAGTTCGCAATTTTTTCCGGGTGGTGTAATTGCCTATACGGGTGGGCTCAAGCAGAGCATTCTAGGTGTGTCGGACGAGTTGTACAAGACCAAGGGGAGCGTCAGTCCTGAAATGGCGATTGCCATGGCGCGTGGCGTACGCCATCTGACGGGGACGGATTATGGGATTTCTGTCACGGGCGTTGCCGGGCCAACCGGCGGGCGCTCGGGGCTGCCGATTGGGACATTTTATCTTGGGCTCGCCGGGCCGGATGATCTCGAAGTGGCGGAACGATTTTATGCCGATGCCGGCGACCGCGACGGCAATAAACGCCAAGCGGCCCAGGCGGTGCTTGATTTACTGGGTCACCATTTAGCGATGGCTAAATGATGCCTGGTCATAATTCCTGAGCCGCGTTAGGCTTCCCCTGACGCGGCCACCGTTCTCATCGTGCGTCGCAGACCACCTGTGCCCCTCTCCGTGCGTTGTATGGCCTCTAGTGCAAGCATGTACCCTAGGTGCCAGTCCACAGCGTCAGTGCCACGGCACACGCGTCCCAACGATGCTTCGCTGACGCTGGCAGGGGCGCCCTCGTCGCCTCCTGCAGGTCATGACGCCACGCGCCGAGACACTGTGCCACGCTGGCGTCACGACGGCGCCAGCACTGTGGAGGATGGCACTACTCCCCTGCGTGTCAAGTCCTTGCCGGGAGAGGGCGGTTACCGCTGAGGTTCCGTCTCTGTAAGCATCTTGTCCACATGGCTGGGGAAAACTCGCCATCACGAGGAGGCGAACCAGAGCAAGACCAAGGTGTTAGGCGGTCTGCCTACCACGTAAGCAGCGCCCAGAACACTTGGCAGGACAGTCGTTTAGCGGCCGCTGGTATCTCCGCGCCATCCGGGGGGACCTCGATTTCCATGCAGTCCCAATGCTGTCACACCTCAGACTGCTCTACCAAGGGGCAAGCGGGACATGATGCTTCGAACGTGCTCGGGGAGAGACACTTGTTGAGATAGTGTTGGGAAACCAACGCCACAGCGTCAAAAGTGTGGGGACACTGCGACGGGGAAGTGCACTCCCGAGCGCGCTGTGGCAAAATAGAGCTTGAATTCCCAATACACTACGCGTACTTTGGCAGAGAGGACAGGATGCAGCCTGCAGCAGGCCAGGAGGGGAAAATCACGGGTCGGTGTGGCATTGTTTTTGTGCTGTCGGCCCCGTCGGGCGCCGGCAAAACGTCCCTCAGCAAGGGTATTATAGCTGCTATGCCCGACATGGCGCAGGTGGTGACGTGTACGACGCGAGCGCCACGCTCTGGAGAGCAGGATGGGCGCGAATACCATTTTCTCTCCCGCCAGGCATTTGAGCAGCGTGTAGCAGCGGGCGACTTCCTGGAATGGGCCGAGTTTAATGGCCAGTTGTACGGCACCTTGCGGCAGTCTGTTGAAGCAGCCACCGCAGCCGGGCAAGACGTCCTCCTGGTGATTGATGTCCAAGGAGCAGCCCATCATCGCAACGCCGGTCTGGATGCTGTGTACGTGTTTGTGCTCCCACCTTCCTGGGAAGTGCTCGTGGAGCGGTTACGGGCACGCGGGTCAGAATCGGCGAGCCTCCAGGCCCAGCGGTTGCTGGTTGCTCGCCAGGAGTTGGCGCACTATACTGCGTATGATTACGTCGTGATCAATGACCAGTTGGACGATGCGGTAGAGACGTTGCAGGCGATCATTGTTGCCGAGCGCCATCGCATCAAGCGGGTTGGTACGGTGCCCATTGCCCCACTCCTCGCACCGCAGCAGACGAAAGGATGAGCGATGTTAGAGAACACAACCGTGCTGTTGGGAGCGGGGGGAGGCCCCCTCACCTGGGTGGCAGTGGATGTCTTACGGGCTCTACAACGCGCTGGGGCACAGGTGCGCGTGCTCTTGAGTGCCGAAACGGAAATGTTTGTACCCGCGCTAACGTTTCAAGCGCTGACAGGTGGCGAGGTCGTCCCTGCAGAAGCCATGTATGGTACGATGGTCGGAGGGCATTTCCGTCCCCTGAGTGCCTGGGTTGAGTCGGTGGCAGCTATGGTCGTGGTGCCAGCCACGCCAGCTTTGCTAGCGAAGGCCGCGGGGGGCTGTGCTGATGAAGCGCTAGTACGCGCCTTGCTGCTGCATCGCGGCCCCACCATACTGGCCTTCCCTGGCCAGGCAGCCGTGTATCAGCATGCCCTGGTGCAGCACAATCTGCAACGTTTGCGCGCTGCCGGTATGCATCTGTATGACGCCGGCATTCCCGACCCTACAGGGGCTCCTGATGAACTGGGCTGGTCCCTCTCAGCTCAGAAGGTGGTCGACACCGTCGCCGAGTGCCTGCAGCAGACCACGGCGCTGACGGGTAAAGTTGTCATCATCACTGCTGGGCCAACGCAAGAGCCAATTGATCCGGTGCGGCATATCTCGAACCGCTCGTCCGGCAAAACCGGTTTTGCGCTCGCAGAAGCCGCCAGACGGCGGGGGGCACGGGTCATTCTCGTCACTGGTCCAACGCATCTGGAAGCACCGCCGGGTGTAAAGTGCATCCGTATCCAAACTGCCTTAGAGATGCGTCAGGCAGTGCTGGACCATTACGAGGAGGCCGATATTGTCATTAAAACCGCAGCAGTGGCGGATTTCCGTCCCAAGTTTGCAGCCCAGGATAAGGTGAAAAAAGACGTGGCGGATCTGAGTATTGCCCTGGAACGCAATCCAGATATTTTGGCGGAGTTGGGTCAGCATAAGGGGCACCGCGTGCTGGTGGGCTTTGCCGCAGAAACCCAGGATCTGCTGGCCAACGCGGCCCAGAAGGTGCGCAATAAACAGCTCGATTTTATTGTTGCCAATGATATCAGTGATCCCAGCATCGGCTTCGCCAGCGATGAGAACCGTGTGCATATCCTTGACGCGGCTGGCCAGATTGAGGAATTGCCCACAATGGCAAAAGCGCACATTGCCGACTACATTCTAGACCGTGTGCAGACTGTCCTGGCACAACGTATCGGAGGCAAGGCGTGAAGCGTGACGCAGGCGGGGAAGCCATAGCCGCCGTACAGAGTTACATACACTATTTGCAGCACCTGGGGGTCACTGAGCTGCCCGTGACCCTGGCCCCTCCCGTCCGCCCCGAGGCTGCCGCGCTGCCCGCCCAGGGAGCAGCGCCAGATGCCGAGCCGGCTGTACGTTTGGCGCAGCTTGCTGCCGCAGTGCATGACTGTAGCAAATGCGGCCTACATCGAGGACGCACGCAGGTGGTGTTTGGCACGGGTGACCCGGCGGCAGCGCTGGTGTTCGTTGGGGAAGCACCAGGGCACGACGAGGACGTGCAGGGGGAACCGTTTGTCGGTGCGGCCGGCCAGCTGCTGAACCGTATCATTGCTGCCATCGGCCTAACGCGTGAGCAGGTCTATATTCTCAATATCATCAAGTGTCGTCCACCGCAGAACCGCAACCCCCAGCCAGACGAGATTGCGGCGTGCTGGCCGATTTTGCAGGCACAATTAGCTTGTCTGCGCCCACGTATCATCTGTGCCCTCGGCACCTTTGCAGCCCAGACGTTGTTACAAACCGAGGAAAGAATCTCGCGTCTGCGCGGGCGTTTCCACAGGCTCGGCGATATACAGGTCATGCCGACCTATCACCCCGCATTTCTGTTACGTAATCCGCAATATAAACGAGCTGTCTGGGAGGACATGCAGATTGTCCAACGCGCCCTGGAATTGCGGTAATCCATAGCCTACGCTATGTAACTGAGAATATATGCGATCGCAACGTGACATTGAAGCAGAACTCGATGCCTTCCTGGGGCGCAAAAAGCATCACTGGTGGCGCTGGCTGCTGCTCGCGTTTGGTTTGCTGTTTGGTCTCATCCTGTTGGTAGCCGTTGGGGTTGGTTTTATGATCTACCAGCGCTTGGCCGCAGATTTGCCGCAGGTATCCGAACTCGAACATTATCAACCCAGCCTGGTGACCAAAGTCTATGACCGGTATGGGGAACTGATTGCCGACTTTTTCATCGAAAAACGCATTCTCGTGCCGCTAGAAGATATCCCCCTGCACGTGCGCCAGGCCACAATCGCGGCAGAAGACCGGCGCTTTTACTCACACCACGGCGTAGACACGTGGGGGATCTTGCGAGCGGTGCGGGTCAATTTCCAGGCAGGTGGGACCAGGGAGGGGGCGAGCACCATTACCCAGCAGGTGGCCCGCACGCTCTTTCTCAATCGTGACCGGACCCTCACTCGCAAGATACGTGAAGCTCTTCTGGCGCGGCGTATTGAACAGCGCTATAGCAAAGACCAGATCCTTGAAATGTACTTGAATCAGATTTTCTATGGGCATAATGCCTATGGCATCGAGGCGGCAGCACAGCTCTATTTTGGCAAGGCTGCCAAAGACCTGACGCTGAGCGAAGGGGCTCTCATTGCTGGCTTGCCCCCATCGCCAAACAGTTACTCGCCTCTCAAAAACTTTCAACGCAGTCTGCAACGGCGGGATCATGTCCTGAGCCGCATGGTGGAGGCCGGTTATCTCACTCCAGAGCAGGCGGAGGAAACTCAGAAAGACCCTATTATCTTAAACCCACCCCCGCCACGAGTGCACAAAGCCTTCTATTTTGTGGAGTACGTTCGCCAATATCTGGAAGAGCAGTACGGCCCAAACGCGCTCTACCGTGGTGGCTTTGCAGTTGAGACCACGCTCGATATGCGTCTGCAACAACTCGCCGAACAGACGCTGAAACAAGGCCTGGTGGCCATTGACAAACGCTACGGCATCTACAAGGGTCCCATGCGCCACCTGGAACTCACCGGAGATAGCACGACAGATGCTACTCTAGTGGCGGCGGTGACGAAGCCGGAGGAGGGGGCGACGACGGTACGCGAAGGCGACCGGCTCACAGGCGTGGTGCTCGCGGTACGGGATGCTGCAACGACGGTGGCGATCAAAAACACGCGCGGGATGATTCCCCCAGCAGGGCATACCTGGGTCCGGCAGATAGACCCATCGCTCAGGGCTGACCTGCGTCGGCAGTTGTTCCGGCGTGGTGATGTGATTCAGGTGCGCGTGACCAAGGTCGACCCAGCAGGGAAATTCCCTATCCTTGCCTTGGCTCAGGATCCGCTGGTACAAGGCGCACTGCTGACCATGGACGTGGGCAGTGGGCATGTGCTGGCCATGGTTGGGGGCTACGATTTTATGAAAAGTCAGTTCAATCGTGCGACCCAGGCGGTACGGCAGCCTGGGTCATCCTTCAAGCCGTTGCTCTATGCGGCGGCCCTGGAAGAAGGCATGACGCCGGCCTCGATGGTCCTGGACGCACCGCTCACGAGCAGTGACATGGCTGGCGCGAAAGGCTGGCGCCCGGAGAACTACGATGGCAAGTACCATGGTTCGATGACACTGCGTTCTGCCCTTACCCATTCACGCAATCTGCCCACGGTGCGCCTGCTCGACAAGGTCGGCTTGCCTACCGCCTGCGCTACGGTCAAACGCCTGGGGATTACCAGCCACGTGGGATGCTATCCTTCGCTGGCGTTGGGCGCTTCAGGCGTCACCTTGATGGAACTCACCGCGGCCTACGGCACGTTTGCCAATGGGGGCATCTATAACGAACCAGTGGTGATTACCAAGATCGTCGATTGGAAAGGCAAAGTGTTACTTGAGCGCTTTCAGGACGCGCGGCAAGCCACCAGTCCAGAAGTGGCCTATCTCATGACCAGTATGATGCAGAGTGTCATCCAGCACGGGACCGCCCGGGCACTCCGAGTGCTTGAACGCCCAGCGGCGGGCAAGACTGGCACGACGAACGATTACGACGATGCCTGGTTTGTAGGCTATACACCAGAACTGGTGACAGGGATCTGGGTGGGACGAGACGATCACGAACCCCTGGGCGACGGGGAAACGGGAGGCAAGGTCGCCGCGCCTATTTGGCTGGACTTTATGAAGGAGGCTGTGAAGGACCGACCCATTACTGACTTTCCTATCCCGCCTGGTGTGCGGTTTGTGCGTATGGAAAGCAGGGGCAACACGATACCTGCAGCGGAGTCCTTTGCCGACGGTTCTGTGTTGTTCGAAGTGTTTGTAGATGGCAGCCAACCTACGACCTTGGTGCGGAAGAGGAAGCCGCGCCCTACGACCCCGCCTACAGACCAGTCTCCTGACGATTTTCGACGCGATCTTGATCGCCTCGACCGGGAGGCTGACACAACTTCCCAGTAACTCTCCAGACGTCACTCGGCTCTCACCGTGGCAAGGTGGCATTGAGCTGCACAATCTGGCCGCCTTTGACAGTCAGCAAGTAGGGCACTTTCTCGGCGTCCCGTGTCTCCCCCATGTTCGTTAACCCTGACACCCCTTCAAAATCACGCACCTGCAGGAGACCATCGCGGAGCTGTGCGGGCGTATGTGCCCCGGCTTTGAGCACCTGGGCACACATGAGTAGCGTGTCATAGGCCTGCGCTGCCAGCAGATCGGGGGTTTCCTGATAACGGGTGCGAAACTGCTTGACAAACATTTGCACGGCAGGAGCGGGAGCATCCGCAAAAAAGCCATCTATAAAAATGGCTCCCTCCAGCAGTCGAGGGGCTTTGGCCACTAGGCCCGGTGCATTCCAACCATCCGTGCCCAGCAGTTGCACGCCCTTGATGTTTTGTGTTGCCAGTTGCGTCACGATAGCGCTGACTTTTGCCGCATATTCTGGCAGAAAAATGGCATCATATTGCAACTCCTTGAGACGCCCAAGCACACGACCGATATTGGCACTATTCGGAGGATAGGACACCACAGCGACGATCTCACCTTGGCGTTGGAGTACTTGTTCACGAAACCGATCTCTGAGTGCCATGCCGTAGACATCCTCGGGATGCAGGATGACAAAACGTTTGAGTTTGAGCGTATTGATAGCGTATTCGGCTAGAAAGCGCCCTTGCAGCGTATCCGTCAAGCTATTACGCATGGCATAGGGACTCAGCGCGGGAAAATCGCTGTCCCGCGCATAGGGAGAAATCAGGGGCACACCGAGTTCACCTGCCAAGGGCGCGAGTTCTATCGCTAGGCGACTCAGAAGCGGACCAATGACGCCAATGACATGTTCCTCATTGACCAGGGTCCGCAAAGTATCCTGCGCCGTGGCGGCCTTCTGGGTGGAGTCACGGACTATTATAGATAACTGCAAAGCCGGGTCACGCTCCTGCACGGTAGCCAGTGCCAATTCAATCCCCTGTAGCGCGCGCGTGCCGGCTCTGGCGCCGGGGCCAGACAACGGTAAGAGGACGCCAATTTTGTTCTGATCAGTCCTCTGCAGGGCTGGCAGGCTCTGCAGACGCGCGCGCGCTGTCTGGATATCAGGCGCATTGGGGAAGGCTGTCGTGAGCCGTCGCAGGGCATCAGCTTCGGCAGCCTGGTCGCCTGTCCTGCGATACTCTTGGGCGAGGCGCTCGAGCATGAGATCCCCAGGATAGGTCGTGGCATACTGCTGCGCCAGCGTCGTCAAGGCATCCACCTTCAACAGCGCGCGCACGGTCGTGGCGATATACTCCCGGGCCCGCTGCACGACCGCAGGATCGCGACTGGTCTCCACGGCGGCTTTCAGTTCGGCAATGGCGTCCGTATAGCGTTGTTGTTTCAGGGCGATCGCGCCAAGATAATAGCGGGCCAAACCGTGAGATTCGTCTGCCGGCGCTAGCTTGAGATATTGGTGGAACGCGGTAAGACTATTAGGATAGTCCTGCCTATGATACAAGGCCACACCAAGCCCCAAATAGGCCTCAGGCACCCGCTCTGAGCGCGGAAAGCGCTCGAGCAGGGAGCGATAGTAGGTCACAGCCTGGGCATATTGCTCCAGGGTGACTGAGATCTGGCCCAGGGCAAGCCAGGCATCGTCTGCGAGGGCACTGTCCGGATAGAGTCGCACAAAATCGGCAAAGGCTTGGCGCGCTTGCAGCGGTTGACCACTGGTACGCAGCGCCTCAGCCGCTGCAAAGGCCGCCCGTTGCTCAGGACGCAATGCTGTGCTACCGGCGCCTAGAGGTGTTTGCGGCCCCGGCAAGGTGGGAAGAAAGCGTGGTTCTGAGGATGCGGAGGGCTGTGGAGGGGGAGGTCGCCTGGGCTGACAACTCACCATGAGCAACCCAATGACTGCAGAGAGTAACACCCTCCAAGAGAGCCATGACCAAATCCACACATTGTCCACAGCAGCCACCACCCCTGCTAGCGCTCCCGTTGGCACCACCAAGAGATTACTCGATCACTTCCAGCACCTGACGTTTGTCCGTTTGCGCCCGCGTGGCGTTGAGAATAGTGCGCATCGCTGTAATGGTGCGGCCTTTTTTCCCAATGACTTTGCCGATATCCTCCTTTGCCACCCGAAGCTCGATGACGACTGCGTGTTCTCCCTCAATACCTCGCACATGCACTTCTTCTGGTTTCTCCACAATGGCCCTGGCAATCTGCTCAATCAATTCCTTCATGGGAAGCCCCTCAGCACAGATTCCACCATTGGCCTACTGGCGCAGCCACCTCGCGGTGCAGCATACAGAGGCATCCAGCCTCTGCGGCAGATGGCAAGGCTGTCTCAGCATCAGGGTGCCCATGGCATGCGTGTAGCACCGCTGAGACGCTAGATAAGTATGGCATGAGCGTATATGGTAGTAGGAAAGGTGCCCCAGCGCAAGCGATTTACATGGTAGATCGATGGCGTAAAGTAGCATGATTTCTTCCTTGCTTTTTCTTGTCATATATGTTTTGCTCATACAAATTCTACTGTGTCTGCGCGGGAGCTTGGGAAGCCAGGCTGAGAGGGTGGCCAGGGAACGCCGCCGACCGTCTGTACCTGATGTGGGTAATACCAACGTAGGGACGACGCATGGTGTGTTATGACACCGCCACCGGCGGTGTTTTTTTTTGGCTGCGGGAGGAAGAGGGATGACGCGAGCCATACCGCAGACGATGCAGGCGGCCCGCTATCACGGGCCGGGACGGGCCCTGCATGTCGAAACGGTGCCAGTCCCGACGCTGGGGGTAGAGGAGGCCCTAATACGCATCACGCATGCGGGGGTGTGTCGCACGGAGCTGCATTTCCTGAGCGGTCTGCTCAACCTTGGCATTGCTCCGCTAACACTCGGCCATGAGATCGTGGGGGAGGTCGTCCTTGCCGGTGCCGGGGTGGGCACTACGCAGCCTGGTGATCGGGTCATTGTCAATTATTATGGCACCTGTGGCCAATGTGTATGGTGCCGAACCGGGCAGCAGAACCTGTGTAGTCATGTAATCGCCCAACTCGGCTTCACGGCCGATGGTGGCTACGCCGAGTTTGTCAAAGCGCGTGCCGATATGCTGGTGCCACTCCCAGCGCATCTCGATGCCGCTGAGGCCTGCACCCTCGGCTGCAGCGCCACCACGGCTCTGCACGCCGCGCGCCGCATCGCACCCGTGCAGTTGGGTGATACGGTCCTGATCTACGGCGCTGGCGGCGTGGGCTATGCCCTGGTGCAGGTCTGTAAACTCAGCGGTGCCCGGGTCCTGGTAGTAGGTCGCTCGGAGCGCAAGCTGCAACTGGCACAACAGTTAGGGGCGGATGCGGTGATTCATGCCGGCCAGGAACCCGTGGCGGAGACGGTCCGACACCTCACTGGGAATGAGGGGGTTGACATCATCTTTGAGCTGGTGGGCACGCGAGAAACCATGGAGCAATCCTTGCAGAGTCTCCGCAAACGCGGGCGCCTGGTGTTCATCGGCTACTCCGAAGATCAGCTGATTGCCAACCCGTTGCTGCTGGTGATTGGGGAATTGCAGATCCTCGCTTCCGTGGGCAGTACTCAGCAGGATCTGCTCGATGCTGTGGCCCTGGCCAGTAGCGGAAAGTTACGACAAGTGATTGATCGAGTTGTGCCTCTGGCTCAGGTGAACGAGACCCTGCAGGCCCTGCAACGTGGTGAGGTGGCTGGACGCGCAGTCCTGCAGCCGTAGCTGGAGCAGGAGGAGAGGGGGAGAAGGAGGACTAGAGTGGTTCACGATGTGGAAGCACTTGATCGTGACTTGCTGGCAGTCTTACACGGGGGGATGGAGCAGGCGCTGGACGATGATGCCTTTAACGCGCTGGCCCTGCGTCTCTTTGCGTATCAGTATGACGCCAATATCCCCTATTACAAATACTGTCAGCGACGCGGGCAAACGCCCGAGACCGTACAGCACTGGCAGCAGATTCCGGCGGTGCCGATAGGGGCGTTCAAAGAGCTGACCCTCAGCTGTATACCCCCCGAGCAGGCAGAAGCAGTGTGGATGTCGAGTGGCACGACTAACCCGGAGAAACGCAGCAAGCACTACCAGGCACGCCTTGCCATTTATAACGCTTCTATGCTGCCCAATTTCGCAGCGCACGTGCTCCCCGACGCGGTACACCTCCCCATGCTCGTGCTCAATCCTCCACGTACCACGTTCCCCAATTCCTCCCTGGCGCATTACCTGCATTTGGTCCTCGAAACTTTTGGTGCTCCCGGGAGTGATTTTGTCCTGGGCGCCCAGGGTCTGGAGATCGACAAGCTCGCGGAGGCGCTGCGTCAGGCTGAAAACAGCGGACAGCCCCTCTGCCTCTTGGGCACGTCGTTTGCTTTCGTGCATGCCTTAGATGCCTTTGCTACATGCCGGCGGACCTTTAAGCTTCCGGCTGGGAGTCGTATCATGGATACGGGAGGCTTCAAAGGGCAATCGCGTGAGCTCACGCGTGAGGAACTGTACGGGCTCTTTACCGAGTATTTTGGCGTGTCCGAAACGCATTGTGTCAATATGTACGGCATGAGTGAGTTCAGCAGTCAGTTTCTGGACAATACCTTGCGTAACGCTTATCAAGGCCGGAAGGCACCGCTGGCCAAGGAGAATCCGCCCTGGACGCGGACGCTCGTGGTTGATCCCGAAACGCTCGAGCCCGTGCCCCGCGGTCAGCGCGGGTTGCTGCTGCACTACGATCTGGCGAATCGCAACTCGGTCGTGGCCATCCTCACGGAGGATGTTGGTCTAGAGGGTAAAGACGGCTTTACATTGCTCGGACGGGCACGGGGCAGTGAGGTACGCGGCTGTTCGGTCGCGATTGACGAGATGCTGTTAGCCACCCAGGGCTAGGAGATGGTCTATGCCCACGGTGGAGGCACCGCCGTATTTTTTCCCTGGCTGGGATGCTGGGACGGTGGCTACGACCAGCTTAACCTTTGGCACAGGCTCCGAGACTCTCAACCTGTCCCTCCCAGTCCTCACGCCAGCCGCACTCGACGCGGCGAGCCAGCGCCTCCTGGCGGCGCAGGCACAGCATCTGGCATGTCGCCCCATCGCTGAAATCGTCGAGGTGATCGACTGCGTCATCCAACTCTGGCTTGATCCACAGTACTCCTACCGCCAACAGGCGGAAGCGTTCCTGCCCATCATCACGCACTACTCAGCGCCCATGGTGCGGCATGGTCTAGACACATTGCTCCAGGCCTTTCGTAAGGACGCCCTGTGGCGTTTGCTACAGGCTGAGTTTGGGGATCCATATGTGCTCGACACATTTCGGCCACGGCCGCATGCTGGCGGCTACACACGGGCGTATGGTCCACGCCTGATCACGCACGTCTTTGCGGGCAACGTGCCGGCGCTGCCGGCCTGGAGTCTCATCTGTGCTCTGCTCGTGAAAAGTGCCAGTCTCGGCAAAAGTGCGTCAGAAGAACCCCTCTTTGCGGCGCTGTTCGCGCGCTCCCTCTGGGACGTCTGTCCAGAGATTGGTTCCTGCCTGGCCATAGGATGGTGGAAAGGCGGGGATGTGTCCCTGGAAGCAGCGGCTTTTGCACCGGCTGAGGCGGTGATTGCCTATGGCAGTGAGGCTACGACACGCGACATCCAGCGTCGAGTGCCACTGCAGGCACGTTTCCTGGCCTACAGTCACAAGCTCAGTTTTGGTATCATTGGCCGTGAAACGCTGAGCAGTGCTGAACAGGCGATGCATACAGCCCATCAGGCAGCGTATGGCGTCTCGATGTTTGATCAACAGGGTTGCGTTTCACCGCATGTACTATATGTCGAGCGCGGGGGTGTGCTTTCCCCCAAGGAGTTTGCCGCGCTACTCGCCCAGGAAATGGCTGCAGTGCACGCCGAATGGCCACGCGGCACCTTGCCTCTGGAGGACAGTACGGTCATTCGTCATTTGCGCGGGACATATGAGTTCCGGCAGTTGAACGATGATGAGGTGCTGCTGTTTTGTAGTGAGCCGGGCACCGCCTGGACGGTGATCTATGAAGACACGCCCACATTTACCCCTTCCTGCCTGAACCGTACAGTCCGCGTCCATCCGGTGGACGACATAACAGACGTGGCGGTACGCCTTGAACCGGTACGAGCCTATCTGCAGACGGCAGGTGTGGCGCTGTCCCCGCCACGCCGTCAGGCATTGGCAGAAATGCTGGGGCGTCTGGGTGTGACGCGCGTCAGTGCCCTCGACCATATGCCATGGCCGCGCCTGACCTGGCATCACGATGGTCGCTGTAACCTCCTTGACCTGGTACGTTGGACCGACATTGAGGATGCCCCTGATGACTGACGTGACGGTGCATCAGCAGTCCGTAGTCGCGACCGGCAGCGCCATCAGTGTGGAGCGACTCAGTAAGCGTTTTGACGGGCCAGCAGCCGGCATGTGGGTGCTGCACGAGGTCAACTGTATGGTCCAGGCGGGCGAATTTGTGGCGCTGGTGGGCGAGAGTGGCTGTGGGAAAACCACCTTGTTGCGCCTTATCGCCGGGCTGGCCACCCCTACGACCGGGCGCGTGCTGCTGGGTAACCAGGTTGTGCAGGGTCCCACGTGCGAAGTCGGTTTTGTCTTTCAGCGTCCTGTATTGCTCGCCTGGCGTACCGTACTCGACAATGTCTTGCTGCCTGTAGAACTTACTCGGCAATCACGCCCCGATGCCCGACAACGCGCCTTCGACTTGCTCACTCTGCTGAGCCTGCGTGACTTCGCTGGCTATCGTCCCCACCAGCTCTCTGGGGGTATGCAACAGCGTGTCGCCCTGGCACGTGCGCTCCTGCTCCATCCTTCGGTACTGCTTATGGATGAACCGTTTGGCGCGCTCGATGCCATTACCCGCGAACAGCTAAACCTGGAGTTGCTCAAGATGTGGCATCATGGCGAACAAACGGTGGTGTTTATCACCCATGACATTACTGAAGCGGTGTTCCTGGCTGACCGTGTGTTGCTGATGAGCCGGCGCCCTGGGACCATTGCGCATGCCTTTCCCGTGCTCCTGCCGCGCCCACGTACCCTGGAGATGCGTTTCGATCGACGCTTTACTGACCTCTGTCACGATATTCATCAGGCAATGGGACTGCTCCGGCGGAGGGCGTCGCAGGCAGTGCTATCCCCTCTCCCTCCGGGAGAGAGTTAGGGTGAGGGGCCCCGAGCACGTATGAGGTCTCCCATGCAGATTGATTCCCCATCATCACTTCGCCCCCAAACACCCCGGCGCCAGCGCCGGGGTAGGGAACGACTCTTGTCACTCGCGTTGTTGCTGGCCGTACTCGCAGCCTGGTACGGCCTGGTGCAGTGGCGTCGTCTTCCACCACTCGTCCTCCCCTTGCCCACTGCCGTGGCCCATGTGCTCGTCCAAAACCTGCTGGACGGCTTCCTGTGGCCACACCTGTGGGTGACGTTAAGCGAAATTTTACTGGGGTTTATTGGCGGGAGTGCCCTGGGGATAGGCCTGGGCTCGCTTGTCGCCCTGGCGCCCCTGGCGCAGCGCGTTCTCAATCCCTACATCATCGCCTCACAGGCCATGCCCAAACTCGCCCTCGCCCCTCTCTTCGTCATCTGGTGCGGTTTTGGCATCGTCCCCAAGGCACTGATCGCTGCACTGATCGCCTTCTTCCCCTTATTCGAGAACACATTAACGGGTCTCAATGCCGTCGACACTGAGACCCTCGACTTGTTTCGGATGCTTGGCGCCAGTCGCTGGCAGGTGTTTAGCAAGCTGCTGCTCCCCAACGCTGTGCCGTACCTATTCGCTGGCTTGCGGGTAGCCATTGTGCTCAGCGTGGTTGGAGCCGTGGTCGGTGAGTACATCGGTGCCACTAAAGGGCTAGGAGCCCTGATTATGGCCTCCCAGGGGATGATGGATACAACGCTGATGTTTGCTGTCTTTATCGTGCTGACGCTGCTCGGCATTATTCTCTATCAACTCGTGGTGTATTGCGAGCGCCTGGTGTTGACCCGGCGCGCACGCATTGTACCCATGCGCACCCCGTAAGTTGATCGCAGAAGGGAGTATCTATGCCATCCACGCAGGGTTTTCGTCTGACGCGCCGTCAACTCTTACGCCACAGTGCCCTGGGCGCCCTCGCCCTCACCGCACTGCCGCACCGCGCGCACGCCGCCACGCCCATACGCATGGCCTGCTGGAGCCAGCCCATCTCTGAGCAAACCAACGTCTTTGCCGCGCAGGAATTCGGCTGGTTTCGTGAGGCGGGGATAGAATTTACTTTTGTGCCTGGCGCCGGCGGCGGGGCCGCCGTCAAGAACGTCCTGGCTGGCAATGCCGATATCGCCTTCGCGAACCTGGAGCCCTTGTTCTTTGCTGCTGACGGCGGTGAGAAGCTGAAGGCCGTGTATAATATTTACCCTCAAAACGTCTTTAACGTTGTCTCGCCCACTAGTAAGAACATTACCAAGCCGCAGGACTTAAAGGGCAAACGTATTGGTGTCTACAGTTTGGAAAGTGGCACACGCCACAATCTGCGTATTATCCTACGCTCTGTTGGTCTGGATGAGAAAGACGTCGAAGTCGTTCCCACAGGCGTGCTGAACTTTGGCCCATTGCTGCAAGGCCAGGTCGATGCCACTGCCGCCACGGATACCGGCCTCTGGGCCGCGCAGCAGCAGGGTCTGGGCGATGTGCACCTCATCTGGGCCCGTGACTATCTCAATACTCCTACCGACGCCTTCATCGTCAGCGAAGAGTTTTATACGACGCGCCGTGAGCCTCTCGTGGCCTTCCTGAAGGCATACAAACGTGGCACCCAGTGGATGCTCGACCATCCTGACGAGGCGGCCCAACTGGCCGTAAAGCACGCCATCGACGGCAAAGACCCCCAGCGCAACCTGGCGATCATTAAGCTGCGTAACGCTGCCACGGTGGACGAGCCCACCAGGCAGCACGGCCTGGGATGGTTCGACATCGCACTGCTGGAAAAAGTCGAGCGCACCTTTCGGGAATTGGGGTTGACCAAGAATACTCTGGAGGTGCAGCGACTGTTTACCAATGAGGTCGTACAGGCGCTATAGATGCGAGAGCCCCCAGGGCTTGGGTTTCTCAGGACAGACGTAGCACATATGGCGTGTCAGCACGACCGCACGTGGCGTGTGCCAGATACCACCTGTCTATGAGCGCTGGCGCTGTATGCGCTCTGCCAAATACCATGACATATACCCCGCGTACTTCTCCTGCAACTCTGGCTTTTGCCAATCCTTCCCTGTCACAATTTTGCGGCACGTTGCCGCACCGCACCGACATTCCATGCGGTAATCTTCGTCATCAGTCGTAGCCCAGTCGTGCGTTAACTCTTCTCCCGCCGCAATATCCCGCATGGCTACGAAGACGATTTGCCCCTGCACGCCGATGTTCGGCTCGCACGAGTGATTGCTGAAAATCATGCTCCCCTCACGTTCCTCTGCGTGGAGCGGACCGATGTAGAGATTGTCCGCAATCGGAATATCTGCCCCGCCATACCACTCCGGCATCGTGCTCAACACTTCCCGCGTGATAATATAGCCCCCTTTGATACAGACGATCTCGCCTTTGGCAATCGGTGCAATGGCAAAAAGTCCTCGGCCATGAATCGGACTACCCTGCACGGTCGCTTTGGGAGAAATGTACGACAGATTCGGCATAGGTAAGGTCAGGCTCCGCGTCCGGGGTTGTTAAAAGAGCTGCGCTAGGACCCGGGCTGCTGCCTCGACATCAGGGGCACCAAACACACCTGAGACTATGGCAATGCCGTCAGCCCCAGCATCAATGATCTGCTGTGCGTTAGCAATGGTAATACCGCCAATCGCAAACACGGGTACGTGCACCTGGCGCTTCGCTTCCTGAAAAATCCCTATGGAAATGTCCGTACGTTTCGTACTTTTGGTTGGCGACGGGAACGGGGTGCCAAACGCGACGTAATCGGCGCCCTCCCGTTCAGCCGCCACGGCGCGTGCCACATCGCCGTAGCAAGATGCACCAATAATGGCCTGCGGACCCAGCAGAGTCCGTGCCTCGGCCACTGGCGGATCCTCACGGCCAACGTGGGCGCCATCTGCGCCAATTTCCTTGGCCACACTGGGATGATCATTGATAATCAACAGCGCTCCGTAGCGACGTGTGACCTCTAACACGGCTTTCCCAAGACGGACAATCTCTTGTCGTGGGGTCTCTTTCTCCCGCAGTTGGATCATCGTTGCACCGCCACGTACAGCTGCCTCCACCGTCTCCACAAAGCGCTCGCGCGGGATCAGGTGCGTGTCCGTAATGGCATACAGTCCGCGTAATTTCGCATGCACGCTCACAGGTATTTCCTCCCAGGTTATCCCTCAGGCATACACACTAGGCACTGCGGCTACTATACACGCAATTGCCACCAGAAGGAACAGCCAGCACAGACTACACGTGTTGTCGTTCTTGTACTTCTTCCGTGTTGTGCTACTCTTGCACATTCCATTCGCACGGAGATACCACTATGCCACGATTCGCTGCCAATCTCGGTTTTCTGTTTCAAGAAGTCGATCTGCTGGCCCGCTATAACGCCGCTGCCGGCGCAGGCTTCCGTGGCGTTGAGACACCCTTTCCGTACAGCGTTCCCCCCGAGGCGCTCGCCGCGCGTTTGCAGTCGTGTGGTCTCGAACAGGTGCTCTGCAACCTTCCCCCAGGCAATTGGGACGCTGGTGAGCGTGGCTTTGGTGCTTTGCCAGGCCGGGAGGGGGCCTTTGCCGAGAGTCTGGAGCAGGCCTTGACGTATGCGCAGGCGCTCTCCTGCACCCGCCTCCACGCCATGGCTGGCATTTCCCCAGCCGGAGCTTCACGGGCGAGCTGTGAGGCCGTATTCATTCGCAATTTGCGCTGGGCCGCCGAGACGTTGCGCCCACACGGCATTCAGCTCGTGATCGAGCCTATCAATACGCGCGATATGCCTGGGTATTTTCTCCATACCGCCGATCACGCTCATCAGATTATCGAGAATGTCGGAAGCGATAACCTGTTTCTGCAGATGGACCTGTACCATTGTCAAGTGATGCGTGGTGACCTGGCCGAGCAAATTCGCACCCATTTCGAGGTCATCGGACATTTTCAGATTGCCGGGAATCCCGGGCGGCACGAGCCAGACGTGGGTGAGATCAACTACCTGTATCTCTTCGACCTCATTGACGACCTGGGCTATACCGGCTGGATTGGCTGCGAATATCATCCGCGCCAAGGTACTGTCGAGGGCCTAGGCTGGGCTCGTCCGTATGGCCTCGGACTCACTCCGGAGGCCCACTAAAAACACAGGAGACAAAGCCATGCGTGCTTGAGTCTTGGAAGAGTTCGGGGGTCTGTTGAGGCTGCACGATGTGTCAGTATCGACCATCGTTCCCCATGAGGTGCTTGTGCGGGTGCGGAACGTGGGTCATCTGTGGTACAGATCTCAAAATGCGTGCCAGTCGTATGGGCCTGAACATGTTGTCCCCCATTATGGGCCATGAAGTGGCTGGCGAGGTCGCTGAGGTTGGGAGTCAGGTGCAAGGGGTACAACCTGGCGACTGCGTCACTGTGAATTTTTACGTCACCTGTGGATACTGCCAGTTTTGCCGTATCGGTCGTGATACGTTGTGTACGGATGTGCGGCAATATGGTTTTAGTATGGACGGCGGCTTTGCGGAATACCTAAAAACGCCGGCCGTGAACCTATGCCAGGTGCCGGTCCATGCCCCCCGCGAGCGCACCTGTATCCTTTCGGATGCCGTGGCAACTTCCTATCATGCCGTAACGAAGCGGGCGCAAATTCACCCAGGCCACACCGTCGCCATTGTTGGAGTCGGCGGTGTGGGGTTGCATGCCCTCCAGATGGCCAGATTGGCCGGTGGCTTGGTCATTGCTATTGACGTCAATGCGGAAGTCGAGGTGGCCTTCGAGGTATTGCGTCAGGGGCGGTCGCTCTGGCGCAATGTGCTGGCCATCTGACGCGGTTTGTGCTCTCGACCAATGCCAGGGGCTGTGCTACTATTCCTACACTGCTCAAGGTGTTATCAGGCGAGTGGGGAAAAGCTTGCAGAGAGCCTCTAGGTGTCATATACCACAACTGTCTCTCCCTAGATGTGAGGATGTATAGATCGAGTTGCCAAAAGCTCTATAACTGTGCGGGGAAAGTTCAGAATGATTACGATCGGCATGAACTACAAAGTTTTTCCAGGAAAAGAAGACAATTTCGAACGCATGTTCAAGAATGTCTTACACAGCCTCCAGAGCGTTGTGGGACATGGCAAGTCTGCGCTCTACCAAGATGTCACTGATCGCCAATCATACCTTATTGTATCCGAGTGGAACTCTGAGGAAGCCTTTAACGCTTTCGTCCAGTCAGAAAAGTTTCGTGGCGTCGTCGATTGGGGCCAAGAAAATATCCTGGCTGATAGGCCCGTGCACACTGTGTATAGATAGGGCAAAGGAAGAACAGCAATGCGATTCCGTGATAAGGTGGCCCTGATCTCCGGGGCTGGAAGTGGTATAGGACGAGCTACGGCGCAAATGATCGGGGCTGAAGGCGGCACCGTAGTGGGGGTAGACCTCGACCAGGCTGCTATCGAGCAGATTATGGAGGGGATGCGCCGTGCTGGCGGCAAAGCCCATGGCTTGGTGGCCAATGCGCTGGAGGCTGCCGACGTCGCACGGGTGGTGCAGCAGACCATCGCAGCATGTAGCCGCATTGATATTCTGGTGAACGCTGTCGGGGGCAGTACTATCATTCCCAATTCTGGTGCCACTGTCGATGCCCTCACGCTCGACGAGTGGCAGCGCCTCCTCACCTTTAATCTCAACGGCACCTTTCTCTTCTGCAATGCGGTCGTGCCCATCATGAAGCGTCAGCGCAGTGGCAAGATCGTGAATATCTCATCCATTGCTGGCCGCGGTCTCAGCCAGAGTAGTAGTAGTGCCTATGCTACCGCGAAAGGCGGCATCATCGCCTTCACTCGGAAGCTCTCGTTCGAGCTTGGCCCTTACGGCATCACCTGTAATGCCATTGCGCCCAGTCGGACATTGAGCGAGCGTATTCATGCGCGCTGGGAGCAGATGTCGGAGGCTGAGCAGGCCGCAGAAATTGCCCGCACACCACTCCGACGTATTGCCCAACCCGAGGATCAAGCCCGCGTAATTTGCTTTCTGGCGTCTGCCGATGCCGATTTCGTTACTGGAGTAACCATCGATGTCACCGGCGGACAATAAAACCGTGCGCAGATTGTCCTATCGCTTTCTGACATGTGGCCTCTGTACCCTGGTTGCCGCTCTCATAGCAGTCTGGGTGAGAGGGTTAAGCGGTACGGATGGACTGCTCTTCGATACTCTTCTCACCATACGGGCGCTGGTATAGCCCAAGGCCCCTGTGTTATCGTCTCACTCGGCGTGTACTGGCCCTTGATAAACGGAGTGACGTTTCGGCATTATGACTCGTGCCGTCTGATGACGGTCGTAGGGGGAAAGCTGACTTTTGATGCTGGAACATACATACTCACGGAAGACAGCACAGAGCTGGACAATCCGGGAGATTACCCCAGAAGAGAGAATATCGGATGTTGTGCTGGGAGCCCCTATCCGTGGCCACCGTGTGCAGTGGCTATCAACCGTTCCCTCGCTCGCTGCTGCTACTGACTATGAAGAACTCTTAATCCCGACAGCCAGCAGTGGTTCTCCTGTGTCAGTCATGTTTACGACCGTCAATAGCATGGACAGCTGACTCAGCTCTCACCTTGCTCAGTGTGGAATGGCCGGGGGTGTCCCTCGGCGCTAGGCATCTGTGGCCAAATCACCCTCCTGCAACCGGGCATTGGCAGCACGCTCCTCGCGCTGGCGGAGACGCGCGCACAACTCGCGAAAAATTTCGAACGCCATCTCAGGCTTTTGGTAGATGGTCTGCTTAAATTTCTCTCCACTGAGCACCAACAGCTCTGCCTCCTCCTCAGCCACAATCGTCGCGGAGCGCGGTGCATTCTCAAAAATGGCCATATCCCCGAAAAAATCGCCCTGTGTTAGCAGCGCCAGCATCTGCTCGTGTGGTCCACCGTAATCTTTGACGATCCGCACCTGGCCAGAAACCAGAAGATACAACTCCTGGCTGAACTCGCCTTCATACATGATCACTTCACCACGGAGAAAGTGTTGCTCCTCCAGGTGTGAGGTCAGGACCCGAATCTGCTCCAGTGACATCTCAGCAAACAGCGAGACACGTCTGAGAAAAAGCATTTTATCGGTTGTCGAGAGCACGGCTGCCTCCGTACACTATTGCACTCTCCACGGCGATAGCCCATAATTGCCGGCATGCGTGCCAGGGAATCCATGCGGCATATATTGTTGTATAGTTGTCTCATCGTCCTATGGACGCTCTGGGAGGTGGGTAAGGCGCCTGCAGAGCAGGGCAACGCTATGCGTGCCCCTACTACGCCCCAGCGTACAGCACGTCTAGCAGCGTCCGCGCCTGAGGGTACCCTACCAGCACAGGTGTTTGATGCGTATCTCCGCTTTTTCCAGCAAGTCATTTCCCCTGTCGATGGCGCTCGTTCGAATATGTACCCCACGGGCTCGGCCTATGCGCGGCAGGCTATCAAAAAACACGGAGCGCTTGTAGGAATTGTCTTGACCGCCGAGCGTCTGATGCATGAGGGCAACGAAGACCAGGTGTCCCCACGTATCCGGAAGTATGGTCTCTGGCGCGTCCATGATCCCGTGGAGGCCAACGACTGGTGGTGGTATGGCCCCGACTGGGTCTATCAGCCGGCCTCGGATTCTGCTGGCCGACACTAAGCCCAGACTGTGCCTTGCACGTCTGCTGCCTGAGAGTTCTACTGAGATTTTACTATCGCTTCTATATATAGAGGGAGCGCTTCATGGCTATGAGTAAAGAACTGCTCGAGATACTTGCTTGTCCAGAGACGAAACAGCCTCTTACCTTCGCTGCCCCCACTCTGCTGGAGCGGCTCAATAATCGTATACGTCAAGGACAACTCACCAACCGCCGCGGCACATCCGTAACCGACCCTATTGACGGTGGTTTGGTGCGTCAAGATGGGCAGTATCTCTATCCCATTCGGGATGATATTCCCATTATGCTTATCGACGAAGCCATTCCACTCGCCGGGGAAGCGTGACCTGTATCATTGTACGTCATCTTCATATAAAGACCTGCGTGGCAAAACGCCAGTAAAGCATGGCCTTCGGCGATACAAAATCGCCAGCAACGCCACCCACCATATCCGCCAACGCGGGGCGACGCACCAGGCGGTCGATGACACAATTTGCTAGCCATAGAACGCAGAGTCCCAGTTGAATAAGGGCGCTGAGGCAGTATTTATTACGAAACATCTGACGATGTGCGAGACAATAGCTCCGCAGACCGTCGGCAGAGAGCACACCGCTACACACTGTACGATGCGCCACCGCACAGGCTTTATCACGTGGGAACGTGGCGCGATCCACTAACAGCACACGGTAGCCCTGACGCGCAAGCAGCATGCTGACTGCAGCACCGGCTGGCCCAGCGCCGACGACGAGCACATCAGGTTCCATCCGTTGCCACCTCTTCCTGGGCTGGAGGCCCGTAGACGAGCACAAACCGATAGCCTAGGGCCGTCGACACGCGCACTGGTGTTAATCCCGCCAGACACGTCATCTCTCGTACTTCCTCAACACTGTAGGCCCGTAGCACGGACAACGGTCCATCGTGGCGTGTCACATCACGGCATGCCATGAGCGATAACATCAGACGTGCCGCATAGTAGTAGAGCCGGCTACGCACTAGATCGTTGACCACCACTGCATAACGCGCTACTGTTGCCATGCTTTGCAACAACGCAATGCCCTGCTGCCAATCAAGATGGTGTAACATAGTCGAACAGAGCACGACATCAAAGGTGCGGGCACGAAAAGGCAAACACAAACCATCAGCCTGCACGCACGAAATGGACGGGGGGAGCGATTGGACAGAGCGCATATACTGGAGAACCCCGTGATGGCTATCGATAGCCACCACCGCGATATGCACTCTACGGCGCTCCCCCCAGCGCGTTAAGACTGCTGGTATATCCCCAGCCCCAGTCCCGACGTCTAACACGTGCAGTTGTCTCGGAGAACCCATCTGGCGCCATACACGCTGGAGTGCCGTGCAGAGCAGCCAGTGACTCCCAAGATAACGATTCAACCACCGTAAATCATCCAGATTTCTCTGTAAGTCCTGGACAGGGATGTCATCGGCGTCGAGCCACTCCGGTTGTTGTGACCGCACTGGTAGCCACAGCGTTTTGAATGCGTGCCAGCTCATAGTGTGTGGTGGGCTGCCTCGTGTTCTGGACGATAACGCTTTAAAACTAAGGTGGCGTTGATACCGCCAAAACCAAAGGAATTCTTCAAGATATAGTCCACCGTCGCATGTGACCCACGATTGGGAAGATAGTTCAAATCACATTCTGGGTCGGGAGTGACGTAATTAATCGTCGGTGGTAAATAATGATGCTGCAAAGCCAGGCAACAGATCGCCACTTCCATGGCTCCAGTAGCGCCGAAGGCATGGGCGTGCAGGGCTTTCGTCGAACTCACGGGGATAGCATAGGCACGCGCGCCAAAGACCTGTTTGATGGCGCGCGTCTCGATTTTATCATTGAGCGGTGTAGAGCTCCCGTGAGCGTTAATATATCCAATGTCCTGCGGAGCCACCTGGGCTTCCTGCAGGGCAAGCTGCATGGCCCGCGCTGCCGGGTCACCTTGCGGATGCGGGGCTGTCATGTGGTGGGCATCATTGGTGAGTCCATAGCCGAGGATTTCGCCAAAAATCATGGCGCCGCGCTGCACAGCGTGCTGTAATTCTTCAAGCACAAGCACTGCCGCGCCTTCTGCCATCACAAAGCCATCACGATTACGATCGAAAGGTCGGTACGCCCGGGACGGTGTGTCGTTAGTGGTCGACATGGCATGGATGACATCGAAAGCGCCAAAGGAGAGCGGTGTAATCGGGGCTTCCGCACCGCCAGCCAACACCACCTCTGCATGGCCAGCACGGATCAGGCGGAAAGCCTCACCGAGCGCTATAGTGCCAGCCGAGCAACTATTCGAATTGGTGCTGTTATGACCTGTGATGCCCATGTCGATGGCAATAGTGCACGAACACGACGCACCGAATACGGCCAGGGCCAAGGCCGGGTTCACTGCCCGCAGGCCATGCTGAAGGTAGGCGAGGTATTGGGTCTCCGCCATTGTGATGCCTCCCAACGCGCTCCCCATGATCACGCCGACAGTCCCTGGCGGTTCATCTGGTAATCTCAAGCCCGCATCCTCAACTGCCATACGGGCAGCGATGACGGCAAACTGCGCGAAACGGTCGAGACGTTTAAGCTGCTTGCGATCGAGATAGTCTGCCACATTGAGATCGACTTCTGCGGCCAGCCGTGCACGATATGGTGAGGGGTCGAAGCGCGTCAGACTGCGTACTGCTGATTCCCCACGCTGCACCCCCTCCCATAACCCCTGGCGCCCGTGCCCAATCGCCGTCACAGCACCCATGCCAGTGACTACCACACGACGTGTCATCATGTTGCGTATCCTATCTTTAGTCTGGGGAGATGTACCGACTCCAACGGTCTACGCTCATCATTTATGCGAGCCTGGGCAACCGAGCAGTTTTTCTGTCCCGCGTGCTGGGCCGTTGACCTTAACATGACCGTGACGCCCCATGCCCTTCAACATGTTGTTTAATGGTACGAAGTGTCTTAGAGGCAATATTGCTCACGAAGAGTTCTCCAATGATATAGTGGGCGATCAAAGGCCCAATAGGCGACCAGCGCCACGTGAGGTCGTGTACAATACGGACGTGCACCAGCGGTCCATCCTCTTCCAAAAACCATGTTACTTCCATTCCTCGACTGATGCCACGCACATGAGTAAAATAGATGCGATGGTGTACCGGGTCAAGGCGCTGGCGAGCCGTCCAGCGCACTGGAAAGCCGTCACGATGTGCCGCCATCTCCACTAGGCGTTCTGTCGCGTTTCCCGAGAGCACGTGGACCCAACGATAGTGCGGCAGCAAACGTGGCCATTGCTCAACAGCGCTGGCTACAGCGTAAATCTGGTTGATGTCGCCACATATCGTGACGTTGTTCTCCGTGTGCATACTTTGCTTCCCAGTCTAGACGCACTGCAATCTTCACGGGAGATAGAGGCACACATTGCTGAATCCCCTGGAGAGGAGCGAACTCGTTATGGGGACCGTACATCCACCAGCCCAGGTGAAACTTTTCTGTGCCCTTCTTGTCGCTCCTACTCTCCCTCTTGACGAGATAGAAACCGTCTTGGCAGAGACCTATGGAGTCATTGTGCTGCGCAGTATGCCTACGCCCTTCATCCAAACCACCTATTACGAGCGCGAAATGGGCGCCAACCTCACTCGTCTATACGTTGCTTTCGATCCTCTCGTCAGCATTGCGGCACTGGCTGCTGTGAAACACATGACTAATCGGCTTGAAGCCAGGTGGTCTACACCGCACGGCCAGCGGCGCGTCAATATCGATCCGGGCTATCTGGACCTCGCCAAAGTAGTCCTGGCATCAACCAAGGATTATAGTCATCGTCTCTATATTGGTGACGGTATTTTTGCTGAAGTCACTCTGCGCTATCGACAGCACGCCTTTCAGCCCTGGGAGTGGACCTACCCTGACTACTGTGTACCGGCAACCCTCACCTTTTTCCACCAACTCCGAGAATTGTACAAACGCCAGTTAGGCACTCTCTCCCGCACTACGCTCTAATCTACCCTTCAGATTAAGCTTGCCACGAGGTGACCGAACTGTCGTAGGCTCTCCACGTTATGCACTGGCAAAAAATCATGCACATAGGGCAACGCTGTCTGTATCCCCTTGCATAAAGGCTGGTAGTTCGCACTCCCGAGCAATGGATTGAGCCAGATAACGCGCAAAGCCATACGGTGAAGCTGGGCCATGGCACTATCAAGCACCGCAGTATCCCCCGTATCCCAGCCATCGCTGATAACGATCACCAACGTTTTCGAGGTCACCATGTTGGCCGCCATGGTCCTATTAAACTCGTGTAAACAAGCGCCAATCTTGGTGCCACCAGACCAATCCTGGACGGTTTCAGAGATGAGCTGAAGCGCTGCATCAATATTCCGGCGTCGCAAAAGTGGTGTTATGCGTGTTAAGCGTGTACTGAAGACAATGGTCTCTATACCCCGCAGCCCATTTTGAAGGCCATACAGGAATTGAATGAGGAACGTGGTATAGATGTCCATTGAGCCACTAACATCACACAACACCACCATTTTCGTCTTGCCCAGCTTTGGGCTACGCCGCACGAGTTCCATCACCTCACCGCCGTAACGCAGGCTCCGGCGCATCGTCCGCCCTGGGTCGATCACGTGTGCTTTAGCCCCGGCCTTTTTCCGACGGCTCATACGTGTCGCCAGCTCGCGAGCCATCGCTGTGATCAGACGCTGCACGCGCAGCAGTTCTTGTCCAGCCATTTTGCCGAAGTCCTTGCGCGTCAATACTTCCTGCGGGCTGTATAATGCCACAGTCTGCTGCGGCTCTTCAGAGCCAGCATCATTCCGAAAGTCCCCGTTTCCAGCATGCATTTTGGCTTGTTCCAGGGCTAGTGGCAGTGGCACACAGGCATCCTCTCCAACTGATACACACGGATCTGGAGGCATCACCCATGTCGGACCACTCCAAAACTGCAGGAAGAGTTGTCGAAAGAGTTCACGGTCACCAGCACGCGAAACTACATTTGCTTCCAGTGCCGTATAAAAAACGTCCCGTTGAAAGACATCGATGGCTTGCAAAGCTCGAAAGATGTCAATAATTCTGCCGGCGGTCACCTGTATCCCATACGCACGCAAAAGGCGACAAAACTCCAAAAGTTTTTGCTCTATGACCTCCGCCGCCCGCTCACCCACCTCTTCGATACAAGCTGTCTGCATTGTGGTCTCACACTCGTATAGTATTAAGGATGGTCTCTAGCAGGTCTTCGTTGGCCTTATCCAGATCCTCTTTATACTTCAAGACGCACCCTAATGTCTCCTCGATAGTTGGAATCTCCAAACGTTCCCGCCCCAGGTAGAGTAACGCGCGGGCCCAATCGAGCGTTTCAGCAACCCCTGGTCTCTTATAAAAATCCTGCTGACGCATCGCCCCCGCAAACTGGCATACCTGACTTGCGAGGTGCGCTGCAATACCTGGCACCTTCGTACGCACGATGGCATATTCTTTCTCAAAACTCGGGTAGTCGATCCAGTGGAAGAGGCAGCGACGCTTCAAGGCATCGTGAATCTCGCGGGTGCGATTGGAGGTCAGGATGACGAGGGGAGGACGTTCGGCCTTTATGGTGCCTATTTCAGGAATACTAATTTGAAAGTCCGATAACACTTCAAGCAAAAAAGCCTCAAACTCTTCGTCCGAGCGATCCACCTCATCGATGAGCAGCACCGTGGGTTGCGTCATGCCACTCTGGATCGCTTCAAGTAATGGCCGTTTGATCAAGTAATCAGTATTAAAGAGTTCGTGCTCAATTTGCTCAGCCGTGGCATTGGCTGCAGCTTCAGCAATCTTGATGTGGAGCATCTGCCGTGGGAAATTCCACTCATAGAGCGCCGTATTGACGTCCAGACCTTCGTAGCACTGCAAACGAATTAGCTTTGCTCTTAGCATGGCAGCCAAGACTTTGGCCACCTCAGTCTTGCCTACGCCCGCTTCCCCTTCCACGAGAATAGGCTTTTCCAGTTTTAGCGCCAGAAAGACGATGGTTGCCAAAGCGCGATCGCAGATATAATCGTGGGTATGCATCGCCTCCTGCAGGGCTTCAATAGAATGAAATTCCATGCCGGCATTCACCCTTTGTCTTCAGGAGCATTTTGTAGACATTGTGGATACCAGAGCTCTGCACAATAGTTATGAACTGTTTTACGCAGCCTTTGTTCGAAGCATACAGCAAAGTTCCTGAGAGACCTGTGCATCCAAAGCCATCCCACAGAGGCCTCGTCCAACATATCGACAATGGTGGGGCCAGCTATCAGATACACCTTATCCATAGGGCAGAGGGCCTCCATCCTTGCTATCATCTTAAGGAAGCAATGCTCGACAAGCACTTGATAAGGCACCAGGGACGCTACATGAGGCACTACGCCTTTTAGGTAGGACATGAAATAATCAACAAGTATTAAACTGGAATATTATGTAACATGTTTCTACAGGGCAAGCAAGTGCTTTTCCACATTGTGCAATGGAATGAGAAGAGTCTCTTTCTCTAGTTAAGGACTATGCTCCCATGCCAAGCGCAGGGTCGCACTCCAGCCTCTCTATCCCTGTGCACCGGTTGGGCACACCCTGGTTTGGCTTGGCAGTACTGACACTGTTCAGAGGTGGCAAGCCTCTATTGCAGGAGAAACTTCTCCTTGCTTCCTTGGGTCTCTGTGTTTTGTTATGCAGAGCGTAGCGGGACAGAGCTGTGTTCCACATCGAGTCGCCGCAACTTTTTCGCACAGCACCATTGACAGTAAAAAAAAGATTCGCTACACTGTCCCTCACCTCTTCATAACAGGTTCTTTGACAATCGTAATAGTGATTCGTGCCCGCTAAGTGAGAGCTCTAAGATGAGATCTAAAGCCATCCTAAGGGCTTTAATCTCATACTCAACTTGTACGGAGAGTTTGATCCTGGCTCAGAACGAACGCTGGCGGCGTACTTAACACATGCAAGTCGGACGAGAAAGGAGACTTCGGTCTCTGAGTACAGTGGCGCACGGGTGCGTAACACGTAAGTAATCTGCCCCGAACTCTGGGATAACCCTCCGAAAGGAGGGCTAACACTGGATAGGGTCCCCGAGGTGTAGGCTGCGGGGGGAAAACGGGCCTCTGTTCCATGCTCGTGGTTTGGGATGAGCTTGCGGCCCATTAGCTTGTTGGTAGGGTAATGGCTTACCAAGGCGACGATGGGTAGCTGGTCTGAGAGGATGATCAGCCACACTGGCACTGAGACACGGGCCAGACTCCTACGGGAGGCAGCAGTGGGGAATTTTGCGCAATGGGCGAAAGCCTGACGCAGTAACGCCGCGTGGAGGATGAAGGCCTTCGGGTTGTAAACTCCTGTCAGGGGGAACGACGGAGCAAGGGTGATAAATCCTTTCCTCCAGACGGTACCTCCAAAGGAAGCCCCGGCTAATTCCGTGCCAGCAGCCGCGGTAATACGGAAGGGGCGAGCGTTGTTCGGAATCATTGGGCGTAAAGGGCGCGTAGGTGGTTCTGTATGTCTACCGTGAAAGCGTACGGCTCAACCGTATTTTGTCGGTAGAAACTGCAGGACTTGAGGCTGGGAGGGGCTGGTGGAATTCCCTGTGTAGCGGTGAAATGCGTAGAGATGGGGGAGAACACTCGTGGCGAAGGCGGCCAGCTAGACCAGTTCTGACACTGAGGCGCGACAGCGTGGGGAGCAAACAGGATTAGATACCCTGGTAGTCCACGCTGTAAACGATGGGCACTAGGTGCCGGCGGTCTTGATCCCGTCGGTGCCGGCGCTAACGCAGTAAGTGCCCCGCCTGGGGAGTACGGTCGCAAGGCTGAAACTCAAAGGAATTGACGGGGGCCCGCACAAGCGGTGGAGCATGTGGTTTAATTCGACGCAACGCGAAGAACCTTACCTGGGTTTGACATGTGCAGGACCGGTGATGAAAGTCACCCTCCCTTCGGGGCCTGCGCACAGGTGCTGCATGGCTGTCGTCAGCTCGTGTCGTGAGATGTTGGGTTAAGTCCCGCAACGAGCGCAACCCTCGCCCTCTGTTGCTACCGGGTCATGCCGGGCACTCTGAGGGGACTGCCCCGGTGAACGGGGAGGAAGGTGGGGATGACGTCAAGTCCTCATGGCCTTTATGTCCAGGGCTACACACGTGCTACAATGGTCAGGACAATGGGTCGCTCCCTCGCAAGAGGTTGCCAATCTCAAAAACCTGGCCCTAGTTCGGATGGTCGGCTGCAACTCGCCGGCCTGAAGCTGGAATCGCTAGTAATCGGAGATCAGCACGCTCCGGTGAATACGTTCCCGGGCCTTGTACACACCGCCCGTCACACCACGAAAGCTGTGTGTACCAGAAGTCGCTGGGCCAACCCCTTCTGGGGAGGTAGGCGCCTAAGGTATGCGGGGTAATTGGGGTGAAGTCGTAACAAGGTAGCCGTAGGGGAACCTGCGGCTGGATCACCTCCTTTCTAGGAGATGCCGAGTCTGCTCCAGTTGAGAGCAGTAAAGCTTCCTCTCCTTCTCGCTTGCAGCACGAATCCTATTACGATTGCATAGTAAGAGCTATGCTCTTTGACAATGGCATAATACTGAGATTCTACGAGAGTGGAACGAGGGTCAAGCAAGTAAGGGCATACGGTGGATGCCTTGGCACGCGGAGGCGATGAAGGACGTGGCAAACTGCGATAAGCCTCGGGGAGTGGTAAGCACGCGGTGATCCGGGGATGTCCGAATGGGGTAACCCACTAGAGGTCATGCTCTAGTAACCATGTCTGAATCCATAGGGCATGGTGGCGAACGAGGGGAACTGAACCATCTCAGTACCCTTAGGAAGAGAAAGCAAATGCGATTCCCTTAGTAGCGGCGAGCGAAGCGGGAAGAGTCTAAACCACACCACTGGAAGCCTGCCGGCGTTGGTGATGTGGTGTTGTGGGGCACTGTTGGGCGGTTCGGCAGAACCGCCGAGGTGACGTGTGGTAGGTGTAGACGAAAGTGTTGGAAAACACTACCAGAGAAGGTGAAAGTCCTGTAGTTGAACACACCTACCCGGCCTTGGACAGTGTTCCCAAGTACCGCGGGACACGAGGAACCCTGTGGGAAGCTGGGAGGCCCACCTCCCAAGACTAAATACTACCGCGTGACCGATAGAGGACTAGTACCGTGAGGGAAAGGTGAAAAGGACGCCTGTTAGGCGAGTGAAAGAGAACCTGAAACCGTATGCTTACAAGCGGTAGGAGCCCGAGTTGTATAGTAGTAATGCTATGCAGCGGGTGACTGCGTGCCTTTTGCATAATGAGCCAACGACTGACGTTAACGCGCAAGGTTAAGCCGTGAGGCGGAGCCGAAGCGAAAGCGAGTCTGAATAGGGCGTTGAAGTGCGTTGATGTTGACCCGAAGCCAGGTGAGCTACCCATGGCCAGGGTAAAGCGATCCTAACAGGTCGTGGAGGCCCGAACCGACTAAGATTGAAAACTTGGCGGATGAGCTGTGGGTAGGGGTGAAAGGCCAAGCAAACCTGGAGATAGCTGGTTCTCCCCGAAATCTATTTAGGTAGAGCCTTGTAGATTGCGTCCCGGCGGTAGAGCACTGATTGGAGTAGGGGCCCTACCAGGTTACCGAATCCAGCCAAACTCCGAATGCCGGTAATGACAGCTACAGGAGTCAGACTGTAGGGGATAAGCTCTATGGTCGAGAGGGAAACAACCCAGACCGCCCGCTAAGGTCCCTAAATCGCTGCTCAGTGGGAAAGGTTGTCAGATTGCTCAGACAGCCAGGAGGTTGGCTTAGAAGCAGCCATCCTTTAAAGAAAGCGTAACAGCTCACTGGTCGAGTGGTATGGCGCCGAAAATTTATGGGACTCAAGCAGTGTACCGAAGCGACGGATACCTCTTCTAGAGGTATGGTAGGGGAGCGTTCTCAGTGGGTTGAAGCTATACTGGAAAGCGTGGTGGACTGCTGAGAAGTGAGCATGTTGGCATGAGTAACGACAAAGGGGGTGCGAATCCCCCTCGCCGAAAACCCAAGGGTTCCTGGGCAAGGTTATCCTCTCAGGGTTAGTCGGTCCCTAAGCCGAGGCCGAAAGGCGTAGGTGATGGACAACTGGTTAATATTCCAGTACTTCCTTGCTCGCGTCTGAGCGATGGGGGGACGCAGAAGGGTAGTCCAGCCGGCGATTGGATGTGCCGGTGCAAGCCTGTAGGAGGGATGAGGAGGCAAATCCCCTTATCCATCAACTCCGAGAGGTGATGACGAGACCATTCGGTCATCAAGTGGATGATCCCATGCTGCCAAGAAAAGCCTCTAGCGAGTGAGTGAGGAAACCGTACCCGAAACCGACACAGGTGGGTGAGGAGAGAATCCTCAGGCGTTGAGATAACCCTCGTTAAGGAACTCGGCAAGTTGACCCCGTAACTTCGGGAGAAGGGGTACCCCAGTAGCGTGAAATCCCTCGCGGGTGGAGCGTGAAGGGGTGGCACAAACCAGGGCCTGGCGACTGTTTACTAAAAACACAGGTCTCTGCAAAGTCGTAAGACGATGTATAGGGACTGACGCCTGCCCGGTGCCGGAAGGTTAAGAGGAGGGGTCATCTCCTTCGGGGGAGAAGCTCCGAATCGAAGCCCCGGTAAACGGCGGCCGTAACTATAACGGTCCTAAGGTAGCGAAATTCCTTGTCGGGTAAGTTCCGACCTGCATGAATGGCGTAACGATTAGGCTCCTGTCTCAACGAGGGTCTCAGTGAAATTGTAGTCACAGTGAAGATGCTGTGTTCCCGCGGAAAGACGGAAAGACCCCGTGCACCTTTACTATACCCTGATAGTGGCCGTCGGGCAGTCATGTGTAGGATAGGTGGGAGGCGCGGAAGCAGGGGCGCTAGCCCTTGTGGAGCCATCCTTGAAATACCACCCTTGAGTGTTTGACGTCCTAACCGTGGCCCGTTATCCGGGTCCGGGACCCTGTCAGGCGGGTAGTTTGACTGGGGCGGTCGCCTCCTAAAATGTAACGGAGGCGCCCAAAGGTGCCCTCAGGCGGTATGGAAATCCGCTAACGAGTGTAAAGGCAGAAGGGCGCTTGACTGCGAGAGGGACACCTCGAGCAGGGACGAAAGTCGGGCTTAGTGATCCGGTGGTCCTGTGTGGTAGGGCCATCGCTCAACGGATAAAAGGTACGCCGGGGATAACAGGCTGATCCCGCCCAAGAGTCCACATCGACGGCGGGGTTTGGCACCTCGATGTCGGCTCATCGCATCCTGGGGCTGAAGCTGGTCCCAAGGGTTGGGCTGTTCGCCCATTAAAGCGGTACGCGAGCTGGGTTTAGAACGTCGTGAGACAGTTCGGTCCTTATCTTCCGTGGGCGTTGGAGTGTTGCGAGGAGCTGTCCCCAGTACGAGAGGACCGGGATGGACGCACCTCTAGTGCACCAGTTGTCGCGCCAGCGGCACAGCTGGGTAGCTATGTGCGGACTGGATAACCGCTGAATGCATCTAAGCGGGAAGCCAACCTCAAGATGAGCACTCCCGGGAGCAATCCCCACAGACCCGTCGAAGACTACGACGTTGATAGGCTGCAAGTGGAAGCGCGGTAACGTGTGAAGCTGAGCAGTACTAATTGGTCGTGTGGCTTGACCTTTGAATTCACTTTTGGAGTTCAGTATTGTGCCATTGTCATATAGAGAGCGTAAAAATTTCCGGCGGCCATAGCGAAGGAGGCACACCCGTTCCCTTTCCGAACACGGAAGTTAAGCCCTTCAGCGCCGATGGTACTGCACGGGCAACTGTGTGGGAGAGTAGGTCGTCGCCGGGATAGATAGTTTAGAGAGAGCCTGCTTTGTGCAGGCTTTCTCTTTTTAAATTTATACATGCTGAAGTTCCTGCCAGCATGATGCGCTCGCCACCAAAATTAACATATCACCACAACCTAAGACTGTGTCTGCCGATGGACTTAAGATAAACTCACCCCCTTGAAGTTTAATAGCCACGACAATAGCCCCCCATCGTTCGCGCAGACGCGACTCACGCAGAGTTCTCCCTACGAACTCCGAGTGCTCGCGCACCTCAATCTCACCCAATTCCGTGTGCTTCTCGGCATCGAAGACTACGGAATTCAAAAACTCGTTCACTGCAGGCTGGAGAAGCCCCAGAGCCATACGCTGCCCAGCAATCGTATATGGGGTAACGACACGGTCTGCTCCTGCACGGAGTAGTTTTTCCTCCATCTCCCGGCTCGATGCCCGTGCGACCACCTGCAAGTACGGGTTGAGCCCTTTCGCACTGATCACTACCAGGGCATTATCGGCATCGCCAGAGAGAGCCGTAGCTAAGCCTCGGGCATGTGCAACGCCAGCGGTAAGCAGGATACTATCGCTGGTCGCATCTCCCTCGATATGCAGGACACCATTCGCGCGTAGCATGTCCAGCACTATGGGATCCCGCTCAATCACCACAAAGGCCAACTCACGCCGTGTCAGTTCGCGGCCAATCTGGGCTCCCATACGCCCAAATCCACAGACAATGTAGTGGTTAGAAAGCCGGTCAATTACGCGTTCCATACGACGCCTCCACCATGCATAACGGATGTGATCCTCTAAGGGACTCTCTAAAATTAAATCGTCCCAGTTCCATGGTATACTCCAGACAATCACATGCTGGAGGTCCCTGTATGGAGTTGACCGATTCTCTCCAGGCACTGTTCGTTCACACGGCCCAGTCCCTGCAAGGTAGCGCTCGCCGGCTCTTCATGGCACGAACGGTCCAAGAACTGGGACCAGGCGGCCAAAGGCAAGCGGAACGCGAACTGGGTTGGAACCGTGGGACACTCCGCAAAGGCCGGCATGAATGGCAAAGCGGTTTTCGGTGCCTTGATGCCTTTGCGGCCCGTGGGCGCAAGCGTGCGGAACACCACTTGCCGCGCTTGCTCGCCGATATCACCGCCATCGTCGATAGCCAGAGCCAAACCGACCCACAGTTTCGTACGGCGCGCCTGTATACTCGTGTGAGCGCGGCGGCAGTCCGCCGCCAACTCATCGCCCAAACAGGCTACACGGCTGAGGCACTCCCTACGGTGCAGACGATCACCAGCAAACTCAATGCCCTAGGGTACTACCCGAAGAAAGTCGCGAAAAGTCAGCCACAAAAAAAATCCCGGAAACCGACGCGATCTTCGAGCCGGTACCCCAGATCAACCACGCCGCCGATGCGGCAGACGAGGTCTTGCGCCTCTCGATAGATGCCCAAGCGACCGTCAAAGTTGGCCCCTTCGCCCGGGGCGGGAAAAGCCGTATCCAGGTCGAGGCGGCCGACCACGACTTTGCCCCGGAGGCGCCAGTGACCCCCGTGGGCATCTTCCTCCCCACGTTGGATGAACTGTTTGTGTACGCCGTAACCTCGAAAGTCACCAGGGACTGCCTGGTGGATCGCCTCGCCCAGTGGTGGGAGTCCGTCCGCGAGCGGTTCACCCCTGTCACCATGCTGGTGATCAATCGCGATAATGGTCCGGAAAATCATAGCCGACGTACACAATTTATGCAGCGGCTCGTCGATTTTGTCCAATATTATCGCCTCCACGTGCGGTTAGTGTATTACCCTCCGTACCATAGCAAGTACAACCCAGTGGAACGC
>Ga0081455_10000264_pt1 | contig 48326 bp, 39 predicted proteins | sample TabmetS3T2R1_FD_70207 | JGI IMG/M metagenome (GOLD analysis project Ga0081455, IMG submission 70207) | Tabebuia heterophylla rhizosphere microbial communities from the University of Puerto Rico - S3T2R1 | ecosystem: Host-associated > Plants > Roots > Rhizosphere ...
TCTAAGGTATCGCGACCCAAACTTTGATTTACCCCCAGAATCAGAGGGTAACCCCGAAGCAGTGAAGGGCTACCCTTTCTTCTCGATTGTGGTTCCTGTGAAGAACGAGGAAGAGAATATTAGGAATTGTGTGGAATCCTGTATAAATCAGACTTACAGGTACCGCGAAGTCATAATAGTAAATGACGGAAGTACTGATGAGACACCAAAAATCCTTGATTCCATCAAGAGAGAAAATCCACATGTGAAAAATTTTTACATTCTCCATATCAACAAAAGTGTAGGCAAGAAAAAAGCAGTTGAAGCTGCAAGTCAGATCGCTAGAGGCGAAATTTATGCATTTATGGACAGTGATTGTGATATGGACCTTGACGCCGTAGAGATCGCAGCCAAGATCTTTATGACTGATAAGAAACTGGGTGCGCTAACGGGACATGTAACCGTTCGAAATGCGACAAAAGGCAATGTTTATGAAAAGATGCAGGCAGTGTATGCCGATGCAGCCTGCAGAGGCTTCAAGGGCGCGGAAAGCACTTTTGACTCCGTTACCTGTTGTTCAGGGGCACTTAGTTTCTATAAGCGAGAATGCGTTCAAGATTTCATTCATGAATGGGCTCATGACAAATTCCTCGGTATGGATTTCAAATTCTGTACTGATAGGAGAATGACAGCATACGTTCTAACTACACCTAGAGTGAAACTAGAATCTCCGGTAAGTACGATCGGAGCTAGTGGTGTTGGTTCTGCCAATAGTGCAGGGCTAGTATCCAATGATTATAGAAGCGGACAGCCACTAGTATATCCTGGTGGGGGCTATAATGACCATTCTAACCCATCTTTTTCAACTGGTTTTTCAGCGTACCCTGATTCCACAGCAGAAAATGGGAAAGGAAAGTCATCTTCTGATCCAGAATATTGGAACGTCAAATACAGCTATAGTATCAAGGTACATGTTGGTGTTCCAAACACGATGCAATCATTGATAAAACAGCAGATAAGATGGAAAAAGAGCTTTATTAGAAGTCTTTCAACCACTGGAGGAAATTACTGGAAGAGGCCGGCTTACATTGCAATGATTTACTACATAATGACGGTGATGAAGTTCATACGTCCATATGTGGTATTTCACGCAGTCTTTATGTTGCCATTCGTCGGTGAGCTAAGTTCTACTCTGTTGTGGTTGGGAGGAATAATGTTTACTGCCATGATTTACGGGGTAGATTATAAAATCAGAAATCCAGATAACAAACTTTGGTTATATAGACCCGCTTTCACTCTCCTCACAACCTTTGTTTATACCTGGCTGTTGCCTGTGGCTATGATAAATATTCGAAGCAAGTCGTGGAGATAAACACATTGCAAGGTCTAGTTGGATAACCTGATAAAGGAATGCTAATTCCGAAACTACCTTTGTATTACTCGTTCTATGAAGACTATAAAGAACCCCTTAGCCTAACTAAATTCGACTACTGACCACACATTTGCAAAGAAAGTCAACCAATCCATTGTATCTTTTACTTTGAAGATAATTCGTGCTCAAGCTGGAGGTCGCTGTACATATAGAGTTCTTCTGTTGATATTGAACTGTCTAGTTGAACGTATTGAACGAATCATGAAAAAATCCCATAAGGCAAATTATTCTGGTATCTTAAACAAAGATGTGTTCAACTGCAGCGTTCAGTTGATTTGAGCGTGGTCGTATTGAACAATAGTGAAAATCTGTTAACGGTTAGCAATTCTGTAAACGGCAATGTATCTTGTTAACGAAATCTGTAAACAGCAGTTAACACAGGAATTGGAATCAACAAGTGGTCAGTCAACGATTATATCTGGGAAATTGAGGGTGAAGATGACGATTTAATGCTTAATTCAATGATGGCACGATATCAAGAGCAACTGTGGAGTCAGATCAACTTGGTTAGGTTAATCTAGAATTATTTGATACCTTTCTCTTTTAGTCCAGAACGTCGATCTGTAAATAATCCTTGTTCATATCCATTCCCACAGATATGTTCCTTGTGCAAACCTTACCGTTTACATTGTCCTAATAAAAATTTGTTCAGATATAAGTGAGCTATATTGTCACCTTTGAATGTAAGTACAACAACTACGTTCTGAAGGTTTGGCCGTTCCCCAGTTCAATATCTCACGCAATTCAGATGACGAAGAAGAAGGAATATCAATAAGTATTTGGCCAGGAATGCGCCTTAATAATCAAATAATTTAAATTCAATCTTAGTATTTAGAATTAAGTGAAGTGAGCTTATTATAGAACATTCAGCTATAATTTACATGAGTTTAAAATAAGTATATATGTTCACTATATCAAACTAGACTGAGATGCCTAAACAACTTAGACACAGATCTAGATCAGAGATAATATCATCAATCCTTCAAGTCACCAATGGCAACAGAGCCAGAGTGACAGAGATACAATACAAGACTTACCTTTCATACAATATTCTTAAAGAATATCTTGTGCACCTGCTTGAAAATGATTTGGTGGAGTATATGGAAGGGGAAAGAACATTCAAAACTACAGCCAAAGGCATGCAGTTTCTACATGTTTCTAATAGAATGGACGAACTATTTGTATCAACTGTTATACCAGATAGGAAATAATATACTCCAGGTATATCCAAAAACACCATTTTTTAGAAAGCAGGTTCATCAACTGCGTTTGCAGGTTGGGGAATGGGACAATTAATATCCTGAAGTACCATCAACGTCGAAATTCTTAACCGACCTCAGCTTTGACTTGACCTAATTTCCTACCTACCTATATACAAATTCATATCGTAGATCTATGCTGCTATGCGCGGATATTGATCATGTGATAACCTGTTGATCCGTCTGGAAACGGCTGTCTAACTTCAGAAGTTTGGACCTTCCCGGCTTTATCTGTAGCCCTTACAGTCAACTTGTATTCTTTTACCTGAACATCGGGTAGATTCACGTCTGCCGCCCACATAACCCACGAATAAGGCGACAATGGCTCCTTGATAGTCGCTTCTTTCCAAGTAACCCCATTGTCAATGCTAACCTGAACCTTAGATATTCCTCTCGTTCCTGCGAAAGCAATGCCTCCTACCGTGGTTGTTCTTCCGGGAGGCGAAGAGGAAGAGGGAGATGAAAAATTAGTGACATTCCCCGAACCGGCAAGATTTGAATTCGCAGGCAGGAAACCTCTGAACCTAGTCCTTATTGGGGCGTTGCCAGGTATCACTATAGATGATAAAGTGTTGATTGTAGCAATATTACTCCAACCTTTGCGTTGCCAGAACCCTTCATATACGTAATCAATAATCTCAATCTCAGTTATCCACTTAGCGTTCATCATTCCATATATGTTAGGAACAACTGCCCTAACAGGAAATCCATGTGCAGGGGTAAGTACCGCTCTATTCATCTCATATGCTAAAATTGTCCCGTCTTCAAGCCCTTTCTCTAAAGGAATCCCCACGTCATATCCATCATAGCACCTAAAAACAATATACTTAGCTCCTTGCCTAATTTGAGCCTGGTCGAGAAGATTCTTTAATGGTATTCCTTTCCATATCGCGTTGCTGATCAGGTCTCCACCCACCTTATTACTTACGCAACTTAGTGTCGAGAATTGCTCTACTGAAGGCATTGCCTTTAATTCTTCATACGTCAATTCAGTTGGATTATCGACTAGCCCTTTTACACTCAACTTCCATGTCTGTGCATTGATTGATGGAACGATGGGGCTAATGTCGATCCGATAAAATAGTTCTGTTGGAGTGACTTCATATTGAAGTAGTGGTGAGAGCACGGGATTCTGAAATCCTGCTGGAGCGGAACTAGTCTGGGATGCTGGCAATACTGGCACGACCGGTTGGGCTGCTTGCTGTTGTGCAGTAAATAACAGGCGGTTAGTTCCGAAATAGAGAATCGGTAAGGCAACTACCGATGCGGCAGCTGAGCGAAGGAACATCCTTCGATTTATTCTTGGATCTTTTTGCTCTAAGCTTGGTTTAATATCACCGCTCGTATCAGCAGCAGCATCAGAAGCAGCTCGCATATTGTAGTCAACATTTGATACCATCGGCCGATGTAGTGATATTTTTTGATTTAGCCCTGGCAAAAGAAATCCAAACGCGACATTAGGTGGAACAAGATACACGATAACATCAGTCAAGGATACAGGTCCCGCAGATGCCTCGGTCAGGGCAAGGAGAATTGAAGTCAGAATCAACAATATCACGTACGATATAATTGATGAAAGAACTGCTTTTCCCAAATAATTCTTCCATGGAAACCTGTCATGCAACCTCCCAACTAAAATACCAATAAGGCCGTATACAATTATGTTGGCAAGGGTAGCTCCAATGAAAGAGGAATATTTGGCCAGCGGCCCAAGCGTCTGTACAGCCTGCGATTCGACTTCTCCAGGAGTTAGAGAGAATAATGTCAATGAAGCAAGCTCTGGGATGAACAACCCTCCAGAAAATAATCTGAAAATTAGCGATACAGCAACAGCAACTGTCCCAGCTACAATACCTCCCAAAAAGAATGATTTGGAAGAAATTCGGACGGTGTTCAATGCGAATCTGTCATAATTTTTCCTAATTTTGTAGGATTTAAGCCTTTTTCCAAATCCGATTTCAGGATCGAACTGCAATTTTAGTCCACACCAAACAAAATATCAATTTAAAAGCGATTCAGATATGAATGTCAATGTATACGTCATCTGACATTTCTTGCACCTTAACTGAACATATAGAGACTAGATTTAGATGTCCACCTCTTGCGCGTTTGAGGGAATCACGGCTGGTTATAATTCAACTTATAGTCTCGTGTAGATAGCATTATTCCATTCTCCGACCTCCGCTTAGGTAAAAAGACAAATTCGAGAAACTGAAGGACGATACGTCTGCATTAGGTATGGCTGTATTCGAGAGCAGGCAAGGCAAGTACGTGGTATCTGACCAACGTTACGGGGATTGGCAAAATACTTCTGCTCACATTCGCGAAAGCGAACAGGCAAAAAAAGGCCAATAGTATATTACAGTTTAATTCAAATGATGCAGCGACACGGAATTTGGATGGCATACTCATACAAGGCAATGCAGCAGGAAAAATACCCAGTAGCCTGTTTCGCTTTATTTAGGGATGAGTTTGCATCTACAGTGAAATATGGTATACCGTACACCGTACACCGCACGTTGATGTTCGAACAGATGATTATCAGGCCGGAGAAATCCGCGGGCAAATAATGTCTGCCAACTCTAATCATGTGGAGCTAGTGATTGAGCTGGTTAGTATTAGCAAGTTCTGTTCAAAGGTACAACGCAGCCCCATCTAGAATATTAGATAAATTGCATTAGGGTATACGTTGGACCTGGAAGAATTGCTACTGGTAAAGTGAATGAGGATGAACAATTGCAATAGACAACGTTTTCATCATTCTAGTTTACTGTTACAATAATGATGACACCAAAAAATTCTAAGGTGATATTTGTTTAGGGATCAGTCCATGAGTTTCATTCATCCCACTTTAGAAATGGTCAATTTTCCGATATTGCAATTACTTGGCCACAAGTACAGTTTCATACACCAAGGTGAGGGGCTTTGATGATGGCAATAAGGTTTGATTCTTGTTGTCATATGAAAGCTCTACCAGTAAAAGATAATCACCTGAGGCTGGCACATTAACTTTTAAAGAATTCTTATCACTCGTCGGTTCTTCTAACGTCTCGTCGTAAAGAATAGGAACTTCTGCTATTTTGGATCCTATGGTTGTGATCTCAGCTAGTGTACCATTCCTATCAACAGAAGCTTGAATAATTTCAGCCTTCATATGATCTGGAACACTTCCACCACTTACCTCTACTCCAAGTGATTCATTCTGCTTAATATCAAGCGTGTTAAGCGCAACCGTCCTACCGGTCCCCCTTGAAAAATTCCCAAGGAAGTAATTTTCAGAAAGTACACCGAGTAACTCTGTTCCTTTCTCGGTTATCCAAGACAAATTACCCTCTGTAGCGCTTACTACTGTCTCATTCTTCAGTAAGTCAACACTGGGTATTGTCAATCCCGTCAAATTATTGTAGGGCGTACTTGCGTAACTTGTTGAATCAAGTATACAATTGCATTCACCAGACGGGACAGTTTGTGCATCAGCTGATTGATTCTGATACAGTGACGTTGTAAATACAAAGAGTACCATGGCAAAAGTTGCCAATACAGAGAGGACCACACTTATTATCAATTTCATCTCCTATTCAGGAATTCATGCCATATATATAAAAAATTCGAAAGAGGGCCGACTCACACACAATACTGACAGAAGCGCCGGCTTGACGCCATTGCGCAAGGTAATGCAATAGATGAAATAGAAATATTGGGTAGGTGCACAAATGTATCTTCAGAGGCGTAATCTCATCTTTGTCTAAAAGTCAAGCACGCAGACGGACGATGGTATAACCGCTCAATATTCGAGCATCGTTGTGCTTCCACCATCTATGCAATTTGCCCTCCTATTAGATTAAGGATTAAGATAGATGGATCTTGTAGATTGCTCCTTGCCCGAAGGAAAGGACATATAGATTACCGTCGGGACCAATATCAAGATCGGTTATCGCGCCGAACTCTGAACCAAATATTAATTGCTGCACTTCGGCATCGGTATCTGCTACTTTATCTGCAATAGGTCCTTCCAACACAAGACCCGTCCTATTTTCATTCAAATTGAAATGATATATCCTTCCAAAGTGAACATCTGCTACAAGCATATCATTCTCATATTCTTCACCAAGCTTGTCCGAATTAAAAAATAAGACTTCGGAAGGTCCAACCGTGTCAACCCATGAGAACTCTGGATCTCGGTATACCCCCTTATCACCAAAGTTAACTAGTTGTTGAAAGTCAAAATCAGCAGGCGCCTTACCCTGGATTGGCAGCCAACCACTATTAAAGCCTGGCTGCACAAGATTGATTTCATCATTTGATCCAGGTCCATTTTCAGTATCCCAGAGGTTGCCCGTTATAGAATCAAAGTCAATGCCGAAGCTATTTCTGACTCCGTACGCAAAGTATTTGTTGCTCGGACTTTGATCCCCAATAATACCTTGTACTGGTTTTCCGTCCTGCGTTATTCTTAATATACCTCCAGTACCATCCGGTCTGCCTCCTTCGTGAACATTTTGTGCTTCTGTGGTATGACCGTCGACGTCTCCAATAGTTACATAGAGGTTGTTATCTGGGCCAATGATAATGGAACCACCGTTATGACGCGGTCCAGGTATGGCCGGAAGATCCAAGAGGAGTTTTGGGTTTACTAATTTATTATCAACCAATTCATATCGATAGACACGGTTACCAACAGGTGTACTATCCTGAGGTGATGCCGCTTCAGTGTAGTACAGGAATACGTAAGGTCCTCCTGCGGTAGTAAGGTTATTGTGACCCATGTTGGTCTGATTTGTAGCATTTGAAACTGCAATACCTAGCATTCCTCTCTCCACTTCAGATGCAACATTGACATGGAGTAATGGCTCGGCTAACATTACCCCATTTACGATCCTACTCACAGTTCCTTTCGATTTTTCAAGTACTAGAAAGTCATCTGGACCCAGTAATGCCATATTTGTCGGGAACTCTAATCCCTTGAAGACTATGTCTGCTTTGAGACTGGGATTGGTAATGTTGGGGGCGCCCGCTCCCTCTGAAAAATTTGAACCTGGGATTTCAGGATCACCAGATGAGGCAATCTGGGCATAGAGAGAATGCGTAACAGCTGGAATGTTCAAAATAAGAATTCCGATCAAAATTAGTACAAAGTTTGACCCAAAATTCAATTGACTTATCACAGCCAATCGATCTAAATTGATTCTTATAAATACGTTTAAGATCACTTTCAAAATGTTCGACTTTCTTTGAATGTGCTCAAACTCCTACTGGATTCGCTTTCTAGCCCGAATGGAAACAATACTAATATTTGTAATTTGATCGTACCCCTTTTTGAGAGGGTTGAGAAATGGTTGGTCAGACTTAGAATTCGGTTTATTGACATTTCTCCGTTGTTGAAAAAGGAATGAATAGGGATATCTAAGTGATGCCTGAGTATTCAAAAATAACTTGTACATTTTATGCAAAGATGTTGCTTGTCATTGAAGTATTCTTACGCAGAGATGCAGCAATGGGAAGAATAGCGTGAATTCTCTTAACAATCATGTAATAAACGTTCCATTTTAAAATGGCGTCACGCAATTATTCATTGAATTCTGACTCTAATAAGAATACAAATTCTAGATTTAAAGAAAGTGTTCACAGGCCATTGGAATATAAAACTATGATAAGTATTATTCCCACTACAACGCTCAAGCCTATGCTCTTACTCTTGCGATGTGTCTCGCATTTAATCAAGCCTCTGCTTTTTTTTGCGTGGCATATTGGACACAGGGCTTGACAATTGGACGCTTTGTTATTGCCCCTGTTTCCATCCTTGTGATCATAATCCCAAATACCTACGTTCATTCTACAAATCGAACACTTAAATTTTTGATTCTTCAAAACGAGATTCCTAGTTTGAATACTAAACGATTTTCGTTTCCTAGTCCTATGCTTCAAAGTCTGTAACAACCATGTTAACAAACCAATAAGAATGAGAAATAACAAAAAGATTGGCGTTAGTTCACGTAAATTGTACACTTCCGTGCCCTCAATAATTTCAGTGCTTGAGCTCTGGCCATTTGCAATGCTGGAAGGAAACAAGTATACGAAATTGGATGCAATCAGTGCTACCATAACAGATGGTGTAAGAAACTTTTGACTAAATTGATTCATTTGGTATGGTAATTAAGTCACATTATGAGAAAGGCGATTTATCTCAGTTGTGAAAAAGAAAGATAATAGTTTAATAAGACTTATCGTATGGAATAAATCTTAATTTTCACGGTTAGAGTCTATCTCTTTATACCCTTAACTTAATCATGTGTTATATCAAATAAATCGAGTGGATTCGAGGTTATGCACGAATATGAACTCCCGAAACCCTAAACTGACAGCGCTGGTCTAACGAATGGACTTGGAAATGTCCGCCAATTGTATCTCGGAAAGAGAGACTTCAATATGGCTCTCCTGTCTACATTAAGAACTAAAATTATGCCCTTGCAGCTGAAATTACTCATAAGATATGAAAAAAAGAAAGGGATCTGCAGGTCGATCTTGCAGTATCTGTACCGCTAGCTAATCTTCGAACGTTTGATCAGCTGCTGCGGCTACTGCGTTCTTATCGCCTTGAATCTGTGAAGCAATGTTCTGACATCCTACATTCATTGGCATTTTGCCATTGCCACAAGCATTTGCTTGAGAAGTTGCTTGACTCTTTTCATATCCACCGGCGAGGACTACATTTGTCCCTACTAGAGATGCAACTAGCATTGCTGCTACGGCCGCTATTGCTACGACTACTAGACTCTTGTTGTTCATTGTTACCGAACTATCTTTCCTAGAAACGCTTATCTGGAGTACGACGGATTAGATTCTTAAAAAAATCTGAGATATATTAAGTCAGATGAATAGCTCCAAGTTTGTTAGTAGAACCATTTCAACTAGGAACTTGGTGCTTTTCAAGAAATTTGACCCCTTATATGGGAAAAAGCCCCTTTTTCAGGGACTTCAATTCGATTTACCGGTAATTGGAAAGTTCAATCTTCTATAGGAAGCCATTAGACAATACTTATATACGTTTGAGTTTTTTATAATCTTTGAACATGTCATCAAGAACAAACCTAGCTATCTTGGTCGTATTCACTGCATTCGCAGTCATTGGTGCAACGATGGCGTTGTCGACAACAGGATTCTTTGACACTACAGGAATCTCAAGCGCATACGCACAGGCACCTCCGAGTGGTGGAGATAACATGACCGGCGGAAACATGACCGGCGGCATGAGTAATATGACCGGTTAAGTGTCTAAAGACACTCTTTTCTTTTTTTTATAAGGACAGGTTTCTGTACCGAAAAACAGTCTGCATCATTATCGTTTGATGTTAATTTATTATTTCTGAGTTTCGATCATTACATTAAGTTTTAAATGCTAATGAACTGAGACTAGCTTGTAATAGCAGGACTCGATTACTTATCTAATGTTTCAACCATACTACTAGTAATACCATTGGCGGATAAATTATGATTTATTGGCATGAAAGGAGGTAAGCGAATTATTAAATTGATCGACTTATTCAATGATCTGAAATAAAGGAAAGTACTACGTTTGTCCATGCTTCCCCAACATTATCCAAATTGTAACCTCCACCACCTAGTGCAATTATTCTGCCGTCGCAATATTTATGTGCTAATTTGAGTAGAGAATTTGAAGCGTATTTGTGAGACTCAGGTGAATACCTTAGGTGTGTTAACGGATCCGACTCTATGCCGTCGGCTCCACATTGTAAGATGATCAAATCTGGTTTCGCAATGTCGTCAATAAATCTCTCAACTTCATTGAATGATGCTACAAATTCTTTGTCTGTTGAACCGGGAGCAACTGGAACATTAAGTTTTGTTCCTTCCGCCTCTCCCCTTCCTCTTTCCTCCCTTGATCCTGTTCCAGGAAACAAATATTTTCCATCTTCATGTACGTCAGCAATAAAGGTGAGTGGATCCATTTCAAATTCATAAAATACTCCATCTCCATGATGTGCATCGATGTCAATATACGCGATTCTTTTTAGACCGTATTTATGCCTGGCACGTAGTATAATAATCCCAATATCATTAAAGACGCAGAAACCAGATGCATTACCTCTATAGGCATGATGTAATCCACCAATGGGATTGAAGGCATGTCGCAATCCATTAGTTCCTTCAACCACCGTATCTAGCGCTTTCACACTTGCTCCAACAACTGTAGCAGCCGCCTCAAACAAGCCATTATAAACGGGAGTATCACCTGCGTCCAAATATCCCGAACCAATCTGCGAGTACTGTTTAACTAGACTAACATATGATTTGTCATGGAATGACAATAAGGTTTCTTCATTTGCCGCAGTTGGTTCTATTATCTCGATTAAGGACCTATCTGGTACGCGTTCCTTAAATCTATTCCAAAATGCCTCCATTCTATTATTATTAAAAGGATGAGATCTTCCAAAGCCATATTTTGCAAGCTCCTCTCCCAACAATACAGAACTCTTGCACACGAAAGCATTGTGAGGCAGAAGTGTTTAAGGTTTTATCGGTCTGAATCGCAAATTCTCGTACCTATGGATAAACAGTTCCGGTAACCTTACTATTCCTGTTTTTGCTGTTCTTTATAAGTATGATAATTAATACTGGGAACGCGACACCCAACAAAAGCAGGACTTCCCGCGTTAGAACTAGAAAGAAACCTATCATTATTAGCCAGACTACACATATGGTCAATATGTAATCAACAGTCTCATTCCTTAGAATTATTTCCACAATTATCCCACACTGGCTCCTAACGCAAGTTAAGAAATGTAAACTCAGAATACCTTTTTATATGCTCTGTTTGAAAGCGCTGCAATTGTTCAAATGGTGTGGCACTAAACAGATTATATACCTAAATTATTTCGACAACTTGCCAAAAACATCATGACCATAAATGGATAATTACTCCATGAATAACGAATTCTAAATGACCAAAGATTCGAGGCTATCCATTATCGATGACTTTAATTATTCAGCGAGTGGAATGCATTTGTTAAATTAGAATCAACGATACTCAAATGTATCTTATTTGATGTCAATTAATTGTGATGAATTCTTCAGAACTTCCAGACGACAATTGTTATATACATTATCATCAAACTACGCACAATGAAACCAATGATTAAGCTTCTAGAACCTAGAACCACAATAATGCTTTTGATCATGATATTGTTGCCCACAAGCACGTATTCTTTGACACCCCTTTCGGCACAGAGTGATACTAGTGGTGATGATACTAGTGGTGATACTAGTAGTGATACTGGTGATGATAGTAGTAGTACTTCTGCCAATCAGGATTACCAAGAGTTTCAGGCTTGCCTTTCAGGTGCTGAGGTAGAAGGTTATGTTTCCGAGCAACAAATAAGGGATTGCTTTGCGCCAATCTATAATACAGGGACATCTACAACTGGTTCAGCTCCAAGTGATACGTCCTCTGGGGGTGAAGGTTCTTCCGATCCTTCTACAAGCGGTGAGAATGATGTCGGCAGTGATGAGGACGACACCACCGATGATGAAAGCAATAGCAGTGAATAGAAATAATTGGGAATTTAAGTACTGAAGGAGGAGGCAGATTTATTCCAGGAAGCTAAATCGACTGATTAGGCTAAAATCTCCCGGGTCTTTTTTACCTCATTCGAAGGTTTTTTTGTGTTTGGATGTGGTACAATACCGTCGGGTGTAATCCTCTGTTCAAATAACAAAGTATGTATTTGAATGATCACCAAGAATACGTTTAAAGGTCATCTTTTAGAGGTTATCAATGCCCGATATTAACGGTTTGACCAAGTTACCTCATGTTGGAAAGCAAAAACACTCATGAGTATGCTTATTGCGTTACGATACGAAAATCGACTTAATTAAGGGGTCTTCAGCTGAATTTTACCGATAAATATATCTTTATCGTTTTCGTTCCAATATTGGATCCACATATTAGATGAAGTATAGAAGTAAAATAGATCTGATAGCACAAATGTTACAAGTTGCTAGCGAGGGGCCTGTTTTGAAGACAAAGATGATGTATGGTGCACTCTTATCTCAGTCCCAGCTTAAGGGACTCCTCTCGCTTACACTAAACGCTGCTCTGCTGGCACATAACAAAGAGGAACAAACCTATCAGACTACCCAAAAGGGTCTGCGCTTTTTGGAAAGGTACCATGAACTATCAGGTCTATTAGGGAATCTTCCCAGTTAATAGAAACGTAGTCCGCAGATTTCGGAGAACGTCACTCAGCAACACCTAGATTAAATTGGAATTTTAGTCGAAGTCCGAATAGAAGCGGGAAATATTATGCAATTAGGACTGCAATCATCCTCAAATTCAATCCATTTGTACTTTTGAGAGAGCTATCTGCCTGCTAGTTATTTGACCCAACAATCAGTATTAAACAAAGACAAAGCTCCTTTTGCATTCATAATTTGCACTTAAAGGATCGACTTGACCAATGAACGAGTATGACGTAAGCATGTTAGCTTTGAAGATAAGTAGGAACTTGAACATTCCATCCATTCTAATGACGATTCGACAATAATCCTTGATAGCACTTTATATCAATTATTGAAGACATCATTTACGTTGATTAAGGCAATAAGATAATTTCGTAGCTTCTATAAATTCATTATTGGTGCGGTTTTGGGTGGACGATGAGTTAGGTTACTCTGATCTGATCCAGAAATGACATCTGCCAATCCTGCTTCTATCCTCAATCTTATTGACCCTTTATTTCTCTCCTTTTTTCCTGAGCCACAATTTTAGGATCTTGGTTCATGATTTAAAATATTAGTCAAGCGATACCTCAACACAATCTGGGCAATCACTGGGATCAAATAGAAACTTGTTATAATTGAACAAATAAAGAAGCTAATCTTTAAAACCGATAAAGATTAGGAAAGATATAAGCGATTAATATAAGCATATTAAATATAAGTAATAGCTGTCCGATAATAATATAGATAATATTATGAAAAGAGTTGAAGCCTACGTATCATCAGAAAAGGCGGAAGCAGTACTGTCCGCCCTAGAGTCGTCGAATTTTCAAGCAACGTTTTTCGAATCAAAGGGGATGGGAAAAGGTGAGAAAAGGGAATTGAGCTTCAAAGGGAGGACCATGAAGATGAGATATTCAACTAGAAACACGATAGTAACTATCGTTGAAGACAATAAGTTGGATGAAGTAATTTCAGTAATAAAGGGATCTGGAAGTACAGGTACGACTAGTTCAGGGGTAATTGTAGTATCACCTGTAGATAATTTAGTTACCCTGTAAGCCCTCCACCCTGTTGGAGGGTTGGGAACGTAACCTTTAGGTTACGAAGAGTTATTTGGAAACAGAAAAATGCCTTTTCAATCACGACAAAGGATGACCATGATTCGAAAAGTGGTGATACCTCATAATTTCAATTTATAATGGCAATCCACCGATAATATCATGGTAACCTTTACGACGATGATCGTGAAGTCGAACGCGGCTTTGATGGCTCCATGATGTCTATCAATAATTTGTTTAAATCTAACCTATAATAATCCAATTTGTCAGGGTCATACTTTTGTACTATTTGTATTGATTCTCCTCTGTTTATTCTCTTCACTATGACACTTCTATGAACATAGCCAGTTACAAATTTAAATCCGCTGATTTTAGCTTCTCGCAGAAAGTTGGTCCTAAGCTCGTGACCACCTGCTTCTCCCCAATATCCAGGCTTGATGCAGATCCATTCCATATATGCTGTGTTGCGTTCGCCCCAATTTTCGTCGTGCGTGCCTCTTCTAAGCGTATAATTTTCTAACGGTCCCCCCTTCACATAACCAACTATTTTGTCGCTGTCGGAAACATCTTCGTTATTGGTGTCAAAATTGCTATAATAACCGGGCCTGCTACTGCTGGCATTACCGCCGCTGCTGATACCAGATCCCTCCTTTATCTTGAGCGTTATCAATATAGCATTGCGATCATGCAAAGATCGAACGAATTGAGACTTATCCAACTGTAATGGAACCCGCAGTTCTTGATAGATCTTTAAAATAGCATCTCTTGTTTCCGAAGATAGGCCTTTGTCGGAAGTATTTTCTACATTGCAAACGAGCGACAATTCTTTTTTTCTAATCGAACTTCTCGTCTTGTTTTCATCTTCCCAAGCCTCTCTAAAAGACTCGACGTTGTTATAGAAATTTTTCTTGTATTGTTCAGGCAAGCAACGTAGGACACCTTGCGTCATTTCTTTCTCTTCCTTTAGCGTGCTAAAATACTTGACAGACTCTTCATTAATGAATGAAGGATGCCACCCCAGAGCATGAGCATTGCGTCGAGCAAGCGTCTTGGCATGCTCATAATCTCCCAGAGCATACCCTGCCATTCGTTCACACACTGATAAGAGCCACCCCAGGTATTCATAATGTTCTCTTGTTCTGATATCACTCTCAAGTACGCCAGCGTTTAGAAATAACTCTTGCATTCTCCTCTTTGCGTGCTCAGCGTTCTCTCCTTTGAAAGGATAAGTCGTGCGGTATATTATCGCGATTACTAGATCTAGACTAATATCAATATCATCAATGAAATTTTTTATTTTTTTGTCATGCCTTAAAAAATATTCAACCGAATCTTCATGCGGCTTGTCTGACAATTTGAGAGGATCATAGTCGTGAAAAAGTGCAGCCACAAACAGGTATTTAATGTCATTATCGTTAAATTTTCTGTATTCTGTCTCTGACGCTCTTAGTTGTCCATCTAGTGCTAAAAGTGCAAAGTATGTGGCTTCAAGTTCGTGGTCTATATTATGATAACCATAGTAGTCTGGTCCTAGTCCTTTCTTTGAAAATTCGGAAACTGCGTGTCTAACGATTCTATCAGTCCATCTGTCCTGCAGACCCATAGAGCTAGCGAGTTCGATTATCTTGTCTTTAAGCTCTGCTTGATGTGCAATCCCCACATTGTATTTAAGCCACCAAGAGAACAATTTTATCCTGTTGTAGAGCTCAAACCACCAGGGAAAAGAATTTGCAAGAGGATTGTCTACCTTAACCGAATGCTTCTCATCCAGGTAAATTCTCTGGTCGTCCTCGTGTGTAGGAGGCAGGATAATCAGCCCAAAGTTAATGATCACGAACTTGCACTAAAGTGTTCTGTTTTGAAGTCCTCCAAGAATCAAGCCTCTGCGAGATCTATTTTGGGACAATCATTGTGTAATTTCAGAAAAGCAAATTCCCAACTTTCAAGTGAAAGCAAGATCTAAATTGATGGTTTCTTACATATACTATGCTAAATCTGACTTATTACTGACCTTTTTTCCCAGTTGACAGATATTTTGATACTTCGACTTTATTAATGCCCTCGGAGTTAATAGTAGAGCAACGTGCTGAAATGTCAAGCCACGCACCAGTGAGGCACACTGGGCATCCGCTTCATGAAGTGGTATTTGCATTACCCATTGCGAGATGATGGTAAAATATGGTCCGGGGAAGTCACCTTTATTGCTAGCAAACCGATCGAAGCTGAGGTATCCCATACTTAGAAGCTAAAAGATAATGTTGATACTGTGCATAGAGAGTCCTATCATGCTGTGCTAAAGGAGTAGCAGAAGGAGGAGTAGCTCTACCATCATGTTCGGACGGCGCCACTAATTATGCGAAAAATTAGCGATTATAATAATATAGGCAAAATACCTGACAGTAGACTCTATTGTAAATCCGCTTTCAGGCCTTTTCATAACGACACTCTTGAGTAATAAAAAAAGTAGGTTTTTCTGGATCTACACTCATCCTGTTAAGGTCACAGCAGTAAATCGTCTTCTTCTTCCTCACCTGAAGGTGGTTGTAATGCAATTATGTTTATGGCATTACCATCACCGTCAATTTGAGAAGCTAAGTTTTGACAGAATATGTACATAGATAGTACTCCATTTCCACAGCCGTTAGCTCCAGAACTTGCCTGGCTGCTCACATATTTTGTAGCTGATACATCGTTGACACTAGCAAGGGATCCTACTATAGCTAGCATTACTCCAGCCATCACCGCTAATGATTTCGCATTCATCCTAATCGATTGGGTCATATTACTACATAGAAAGATCTCTCAATTGCTTATTTGGATTAATAATGATAATGTTATCAGATAAATCTGATTTTTCATACGAAATGGAAAACAATAAGATTAATCATTAGTCAATAATTGCCGCAAAATTATAAATCTACGTAATTACTTTTCCATCCTCTTCTCCTTTACCGCAACATCAAAAATTGATCCGTTAAAGGTGCACTTCTAGTCGGGAAAACTATTAGCAAATGACACCTTGAACACCTCTGAGAGGGTGTGAACTGCAACCATACTGCGCGGTACAATATGAGTCATGATTGAGTCATTAGTGGATTAATCTTCTAAATGTGAAGAATTCAACCTGTTCAACTAAGGCATGAAATGGGCGTCATTCAAGAATGAAGCATTTTATTGTTTTAAAAGCAATAAATCTAACAATCTCTGTAGTATACGCGGCTGATTCGGATACATTGCAAGCTCATGTTCCCCTGCAACTAACTACATCAACAATATGGCTCCTGACTACCCAAATTAAGGAAAGTTCAAATGATCAAAAAGCCGCAAATAAACCAGGATCGAGATTATGGAAAATCAGGTCTTGTACAAAGGTATCCTTTAGTTGCTTGTACCAATGGACACAAAAAGTTCAAGCGCTATTGCCAGCTTTCAATAAGTGCATTTAAGAATAATACACAATTCAATCCTATCTTTTACGGGCCATATTTAATTTGACGAAAAATTATGAAAAGACTTCCAGCAATAGTAAGGCCGATTGCATTTGATATAGGTGAATATTTGACTGGAAAGCATACGTTGAATAGGGTTCTACTTTGGACAAAAAATAGCCCTAGTTTCTAGAGTAGGAGCTAATAGAAACTATATAGCCAAGATCGACGTCATATTTAGCAAGCGATGCAGAGTCCGATAAGATCAAGGCTAGATAGAGTACTTGATTCGCCTGTAACATTCAGAAAAGTAGCAATTTCAACCGCAGGTGTCTTGATCGTGCTTGCCGTTTTCGCTTTGTTGACTACTCGTCAAATTATCTTTTTTGACAATAATCTTCAAACTTTACTTTTCCTTTTAGTAGTCACCATAGGGTTCGGAGTAGGATCCTGGATATTGTTGGAATACACCAAGAGGACAAGCTCGGCACTAAGAGCTAAATCTCGTTCAATAAACAGAATTCACTGGGCCGCTACAATAGTTCAATTTGTCCTGCTCGCTATTATGGTTGTCGTTATTTTTTACAATAGCGCGTATTGTTATAATTATTTCAGCTTTTGCAATACTCCTGTCGCGACGGTCTCTCTTACAGCAATTGCATCGGCGGCGGCCTCAGTAATACTAGGATTATTTAGCTATCGTTTTCTTTCTTGGTATAAAAAAAGTAATCGAAACTTGATCTTATTATTTTACGGCTTGGCGGCTGCTGCTCTCTCTATGTCAATCGCTGGAGATGCGATTGACAAATTCATGGTAGCAGGATTAGTTATGGAAGAACAGTCGCAACCAGGTACCGTCCCAGATTCATCATTTATGTACGAAGACGTTGAAAAGTATAAAGGTGAAGTTCAGTATAGAGTCACAAATCCCGAAGGCTCGACTCTGTATGTTGTATCGCCTGAAGATGATGAACTGTACTCGTTCATCAATCGCCTCACTTCTTATCCAAGATATGTTTTCCTGTGGATAAGTACCTGTCTTCTATTGCATCTATACTATCAGAGGACTGGACAAACGATCACTAAGTTTCCTATTACGTACTGGATACTTCTTATCATTCCGTTTGTGCTATACCTAATTGGAAGTGGACTTGTATTAAATCTGCCAGACGACTCAGATTATAGATACTATCAGCGAATTATTTACAGGGCTGGTAATATCGGGAGTAGTGTACTATTTGGATTGGCGTTCTATATTATAGCTCGAAGAGTACCTTCTGAAAGAGTAAAGGACTATTTGACGATAGCGGCCATTGGGATTACTTTAGGCGGAATTGCATTTAGCGTATCCGCATTCCAGCAAACTTACGGGGTAGCTGTTCATTCGCTCGTATTTTTGTCATCTTATTTGTTTGCAATAGGCTTCTATGCGTCAGCTGTATTCCTAACCCAGGACGCTAAATTGCGAGAATCCATCAAGAAGTCCGCCCTTGAAGAGTCAAAAATATTGGTAACTATGGGGACACCACGTCTTGAACAAGAGATAGAGCGGCGCGTACTTTACACGGCTCAAAGGCAAGAAGAGGATTTCATCCAGAGAACTGGGATTGTGCCATCCCTCACACACAGTGAAATGAAGCTTTACTTGTCGACCGTATTAAGTCAGATTACTCTACTTAAGGACTATGAAGACATAGTTCGCAAAGAGAGAGAAATCTTAGAGTCATCAAAAGAGCTTGTAGCATGTTTGAACTTTAGCGGGGTTCGTTTAGCATATAATAGCAATTTTGAAGTTTACCAAAAGATAATGCAAGAAAAATTCGTGAATGGAGAACACAAGGGAATTAGATTTGTAACTAAGGTCGACAAGGAAAGCGTGAAGATGATTAATCGATTTTTAGAGGCAGGTGTACAGGTGAGACACGTCGATAATCTCCCACCCATCGACTTTGCCGTATCTGATAGGGAAATTGTGGCCAAGGTGCATAAGGTTGAGCGCGAAATAAACTACGAGCAGGCTGATAATAGCAATCGCAAGATAAGCCGAGATGTAAAGAACGTACTGGTCAGTACTGAGCAGGCCTATATCGACTATTTTCTCTATACATTCAGCGAATTATGGAGCAACGGAACAAATGCAGAGGAAAGGATCGCGTACTTGGAGCAAGGATTGGAACCAGAATTTATAGATGTGCTCAATGACGGTAAAAAGACAAGCCGAATACTTTTGGAACTTGTAAATTCAATCAAGCAGGAAGCTCAAATCTTGATTCCAAATGAGAGAACATTAGCAAATTTGGAAAGGATAGGTGCATTAGACCACATTATCAAGGGAGCTTCATCTTACCATGCCAAGGTAAGGCTAATCTGTCCCAATGTTGAGTATGAATCCAATATCATAAAAAGGATACAAGAGAATGCACCCGAAATAGAGATAGTAAATGGAAATAATTCAACATCATTAATGTTCATTGTGGACAATTCAAAGTTTTTGCGAGCAGAACTAGTCAATACAAATACTGAGCACTTTGCTGATTCAGTTGGATTTACTGTGTATTCAAATACTAGGCAAAGTGTAGACTCGTTTAAAACTTTCTTCGATTTACTTTGGAAGGAACACATTCTTAATGAGGAACTCAAGAATGCTGACAAAGTTCAAAAAGAATTCATTAACATAGCGGCACATGAGTTGCGAACCCCCATCCAGCCGATACTTGGTTTGAGCCATGTGATGTATTCCGAGGTACAAGATCCTAAACAAAGGCAATTACTTGAAGTAGTCGTCAGAAACGCCAATAGGTTGAAAAGACTGACGGATAATATTCTAGATGTTACCAGAATTGAGAGCAAAAAGCTTCGCTTAAACAAGGAGGAATTTAGTATAAGTCAGGTAGCACTATCCGTAATAGATGAATATAACAAGATAATTCAGAACAAGGGCGTACCTGAAACGAATATCGTATATGTCGGTGAGTTTGAAGATTCTGAACCTGGCCGAATGAATGTCAAAGGTGATCTGAACAGAATTACCGAGGTAATATCCAACTTGATAGATAATTCCCTAAAATATACAAGGGAGGGGACAATAAATGTAAAGGCACAGAGGTTGAATGGAGAGATGATTGTAAGTGTATCAGATACAGGTACAGGCATTGACCCGCTAATCTTTCCAAAATTATTTACAAAGTTTACATCAACATCTGCATTGGACTATGGAGACGGTGGCACTGGACTCGGCTTGTATATTTCAAAAAGCATTGTTGAAGCACACAATGGTAGAATATGGGCAGAAAATCACAGTGATGGCAAAGGTGCAACTTTTTCGTTTAGTTTGCCATTAGACAATTGAACAGTCTATATTTCATTACTGAATTTATTTCATTACTGAATTAATGAAAGTGGAAGTAGGAGTCTGTAAGGTTTCAATTAACCTGCCTAACTCGCATAAGTTGGTCGAACTTGAAGAGAAAAATCGGATCGGTGCCTAAACTCTTGGTTATATTAGAATGTACATCATCCGTGAATCTCTTTTTCCAAGGCTTCCTTTAACATATGTACGTGTTTTTGTCTATCCTTCTTAATGGTTTGCCACATCTCTACCAACTCAGATTTGCCGGCATTGTTTGCATCCTTGATATAGCTGTCAATTGTATCGTATAGGAAATCGGCATCCTTCCCCAACACCTTCAGTATGTCATACGCTGTATTGCTCAATTCTGCAGTAGGGTCAACGCTCATGTTTTTGTTATCGATAACATAATATAAAAGGGATTATTCTGGTTGATAGAAGTTACAATATATCCAGGGTATCATGAACTCTCAGACTTCGCAAAAGAGTTGCTTATTCATATCTTCAAACTTCCTGACTGCACGGTTGCAAGTTTTTCGTTCACTCATTTTCCTTCTGGCCTTTCCGAAGAAGTATGGTTCGGTATCCACACCATCGAATATTGTGGCTTCTCCGCGCCAATTGGGAATAGTGGCAGTGCCAAGTATATACGAGGACCAAACCTTTTTGCTCAGCGAAACTTTAAAGTGATGATGTCAGAATTCATAATCACCACGGAAACTAGAAGAGTCAAGGAATATTAGTAGAGCCGCATTGTATATATTTTGGGTTTGCCGCATGCCTATCCTTCAATACCGATCGAATTTAAACAGGATCTTCCACAGGGATGCTATTTGACTGTATAATATTTTAATTCTGTAAATTAGGTAACATGAGATACACCTTTGACCTGAATTTGGTGTTCATCTGGTGGAATAAATATATCCATTTTTATTGTCTTACCATCATGTGTCATTTTTACATCTTTGCGCGGTAAGCCATCCATGACTATTGTTAATTCTTGGTTATCATGAACTTGTGGCAATTTTAGAGTTATAAAACCGCCTTCAGGATTGTAATGATCAACTCCAAAAACTAGACTTTTTGACTGTTCATCATACTTGAGGTCGATTATCTTCGCAATTGCTTGGAGATCGAATGGAATAAAGCCACCATCTGAAGTAGGCACAGTGGTGATCGGCGCATCGAGATCTACTCCTGCACAACTGTAATAGACTGCATTTGACTTGATCGACTTATCTGGAGAAAGCTTGAATTGGATCTTTTGTCCAGGCTCTAGCACAGGAATCACTTCAGTGCTTGCAGAGTCAATTTGCGCTTGGTTTGAATCATGTACTGACGCAAACACCGTAGCGTTATATACTGGAAAAGGCGCCGAGTTACTCAATGTTCCGATTAATGCCCTTTCGCTACCGACGGCCATATTGCTGTAGTTCAAATCCAAAACATCATAGTATGCACTTTCTTTCCCAATCACTGAATAGATGAAAGGCTGACCGACAGCTTCAATTACCTTAGGCGGTACTACTATTTTGAACGGGGCCCCGGTTCCAGGATAAATTACCTTCGCAAAGGTGGGACTGGTAAGTGTGGATACCATTGAGTTATCTGAGCTGCTGATTCCATTAGTCGAAATAGTAGAAATAGCATCAGTTGTTGCGGTCACGTTAACTCCAACGGTCACGTCGACAGGAAACTCTCCGTTATTGTCAACAACTCCTACGATATTAAGCCTACCCGAATTATCATAAAAAGATGCAGGATCTTTCAAAACTATGCCTTTACTTAATCCATATGCCGAATTGAGTCCGTCCATATAAAGGAATAAAGTAATCACTCCCGTGAACAACAAGCCTAATAGCAAAAACATTGCACCGTGTTTATCCATATACCGTACTTATATTCCCTATTTCAACATGCATATAAAAAGTATTATCGGAGGGAGATCCTGCAAATAAATAAATCAATCTTATTATTTACTCGATGACGAGAGAGGTTGGAGAACCTATATCTTTGTCTTTCCAAGGTCAGAAGGAAGAACACAAAGCATTTAGCTTTGGAGTCCAATTATGCTTTCCACTGGCATGCGTATCGCCGGACTTAGAGAGTTATGCTATGGAGCATTTACTTGATCTGGGACTATAACCGCTCAGGAAAGGATAGATATTACACCTTTTGTACTCCAGAGTGCCCTGCTGCCATAGATGATTATTTTGCAGTTCGCCAGAGGATAGGGGAAAAGAACTTAAAGAAAAATCTCCTCTTATCGAGACAAGTTCAGTATGGACAACTACTTCAAGGCTCCAAGATTTCTGTCCGTAAGAGCCATCTCCCTTCTTTTTGAAGAGGTACTAAAGAAGGCAGGCATTAATCAGATCAATCCGGAGCATAAAAAGAGAGAAGTGATGCAAAGCCATGGCTTTCGTAAATTCTTCATTACACAATGCAACAAGGCGGGTCTCACATTTACTGCTCGTGAGTATATCTCTGGTCATCGATTGCATAACCAAGATGCTTCTTATTTAGGAAATACCAAAGAGGATCGACTAAAAGAATATGTTAGGGCTATACCTTTGCTCACCATAGATCCCAATCAAAGGTTAAGGCAGGAAAATGCAGAACTAAAAAAAGACTACCTTGGCGAACTAGGTGAACTCCGTCAGGAGTTTAACGAGATGAAGCAGTTACTTGTCCATTTGAGTAAGGATAGTCAGAAGCAGTTAGTTAGCGAGTTCTTTCAAAAGGTTGGGGACAAGGCCGATATCGAATGGTCGTGTAACGATTGTTTGATTTGGCTGCCCACCATTTAAACACTGATATCAAAAGCGGCGGATTCTCCTAGAAGAAATATGTGACATAAATAGCATTCAAATGTTGCCAAGCCCAATTAACCAATAAAATAATCAATACTTTACTTCAATGAAAAGTATGAACCGACAGTTTAAGCACTACACCTCAGTAATTGCAGTACTTGTTCTTGTTGCAGTATCAACCGCACAACTGTCATCTGTTGTACCATCCGATGGTAATGTAGTTTATGCGTATTCTACAAATAGTCAGGCTCAATCCCATAATAATGAATGTGAGAATGACGGCTCATCTGATATTAACTGTACGTTCAATCGTCCAGTATATATTGGAAACACCTCAGCAGTTACTACGCCACCCTCGCAAAAGTCGGCGCCACAGGGCCCACCGGGTTCATTAGGGAATGACTCATCACAAACTATTGGTATTCCTCATGATGAATATAATACGAAAATGCAAGAAGTCCTAAAAAATGCGTTAAAGGACTAGCTCAGAATGGATTGAGCTAATCTTTAAGTAGTCAAAATCCCCTTTTTGTGTAAGTTTATTAAGGCATATGAGTTGGGGCTGTTATCGACGTACTTCTTGCGCAGCAAGCCGATAGCAGCAGTGTTCGAGAATGCAAAGAATTACCAACCAACTCATATGAAGTCATTGATGTAGCTAATAATACAGAGCTAAAATACTTAAGTTATTCCATCGTTAATATCAAGATAGTATATTATGGATCATATATGTGAAATAGCACACAATTTGCAAGTTGCACAAGGCAGAAATAGCAAACAATGAATTGTACCCTATGTAGCCTCAGCGCGATGCCGACATGACGTGCAGGCCCTAACCAAGGTTGGCTGGAGTAGCGAAGACATTGCAAGAAGACTGGACATCAATCTCTCCTTTATGAATACCAAATATGTGAAAATATTATGACAGGTGTGAATATAAAGTCGTGGATTTCTTAACTCGAATGCCTACCGTCTGGTCACTCTATTCAAAAATAGCTTCATTCTGCCAATAACTGGAATACTGTAACTTTTTGCAACTATCGTCGGACATTCTAGATTTTCCAAAAGATGCAGCAAATGGTGGTCATTCAGAAAACTATATCTTGCAATACTTGCTCCAACAATTAAGAGGTCCGGTTGTGCTGCGTTGATCGTCGACTGGATTAACATAGTCAAGCTTTCTATACTATTCTCAGTTTCTTTTGAAAGGAAGATTTCGTTGTATTCAACTCCATCCATCCCTAAATGGTGAGCCTGGTGAGAAAGATTCCTGTGGTTAGACTGTTTTTTCTCCTCGGTACGGTCTTCATGACCCTTATTGATTGAAAGAATAGTAACAGTGAACAAGCCAGAGTGTTCCACCCACTTCGTAGTCCTTAGAACAATATCTGAATGCTCTCCATGATCAAACAGGACAACGAGTCTTTTTTTCATGTTATTATTATTATTATTATTTTCGTTTCCGAATCCCGAATTCGCTTGTAACGGCTGCGGCTGTCCGTAAATTGGATTCCTTGTCTGAATATAATTAGTGCTATTTGCTGTTCTAGAGATTGGTTCAAGTTGCAGATCATCATCAGCCCTTTTTATGCATAAAGCATCACAAGTTGCGAGAGTCTGTAGTTTCTTGTTTGATCGAAGCGTTTCAAAATCGGCTAATAGGAGATCGATATGTTGTTCCTCGATCGTAGCAAGAATTGCCTCGGTTGAATCATGCGAAATTCTTGCCAAATAGTGATTTGTAATACCTTCTTTGTCGAGGGCTTCTTCTAGCGGCTTGTACGCTCTCTTTGCAGAATCTGCAAATGCAATCCCTGCAGATAGAGGGGTCTGTTCGGGGACTGTTATTACCCTCAATACGTCTACTTCGCCATTGTTTTCTTTTGCTACTCTGATTGCGAATTTTATCAACCTGTCAGGATTCTCCGGTGTATACAAGATTAGAATTCGAAAGTCTCTCCTTTCCAGAGCCCCTTCGCTAGTTACAGTAGGAGCATAGTGTTCAAGTTCCTTTCGAAAAATATACACTCGATATACAGCAAAACCGATTGCTACCCAAACTATAGTGATGACCCAGCTAAAGGGTTCAGTCAAGAGTAGGTATATTGCTAGTCCGATTTTCAAAAAAATCCCAATGATAGGGATCACAGGGAAAAAGGGAGTTTTGAATCCGTAATCTAGTTTATCCCCATAAATCCTCCGTATATTTATCGCAGCCAGATTGACCTGTGTAAAGAGTAAAAGAAAGATTACTCCAGCAGCGATCGCAATCTGATCTAGAGGTAAACCAGAGGCCATGACTGCCATTATAAGACCTGAAAGTAGAATCGCAATGTACGGTGTCTTGTTTTTAGGATGTATTGCACTGAACTTATGTGGTAAGTTGTAATGCCTTCCCATTGCAAATGCGACCCTTGCTGACGAGAAAGTTGTAGCATTTAGAGCAGCAAGGGTGGAAATCAATCCTCCTCCAAGTACTATGAAAGCACCGTAAGGAAGGATCATTTCGGCAGCAGCACTTATTCCCAATTCCCCCTGATTTCCTATGAATTCCCATGAAGGAATCCCACCTTCAGGAAAGATAGCCCCAATAGAGACAAAAGCAATGAGGCAATACAATACAACGACCGCAGACAAAGAAATGAAAATTGCTCTAGGAATATTTCGCTTAGGGTTCTTGACCTCCTCTCCGGTTTGAACTATTACCTCGTAACCCTCAAAAGCAATAAAGGTCAATCCCATTGCTGCTACAACACCTGCTATGCCCATGGGCATAAAATCAGAAAAGTTCAGTGTCCATCCGGGGTTAGTGTGCATGGTCCACAAACCAGCCCCTATCAATGCAAATATCAGTCCCAACTGGATTACCGTCACAATGTCGCCAGTTTTGCCAGTTTCTGATGTTCCTTTAAAATTGACGTATGTAAATGCAGCTACGGATGCAATGGCAATGATTTTATCCAATGGGATTATACCCAGAATCAAGAGTGTTCCTTCTGAACCAACATCTTTGAAAAAATTGAGCTGCAACAGCAGACCATTAAGAAAAGACGCAAAACTTACCGCGTACAGACTCCCGGCAACAATATGAGCAAACCAAGCCATCCATCCGCTGATGAAAGCATTCGGGCGAGGAAGGCCCTCACGTACCCAAAGGTAACCACCACCTGCCTCCGGCATTGCTGACCCAAGCTCAGCGTAAGCCATTGCTGTGAAGAGTGTGATCGTCGCGTTAATTATGAATGCAATTATTACCGCACTACCTGCTAGCCCAATTGCCGGCCCAGTCAGTACAAAAATCGAACCACCGATCATGGCGGCAACTCCAACCATTACAACATCGAGAAGGTTTAAGGAACGAACCAAGTGGTGTTCTTGAGGGCGGTACGAAGGCGTGGATGACTCTCCAGAAGAAGAGCTGGCCAAGTGTTACAATTAGGTCAGCGATTCTTCAGAAATTAAAACCTTCGCATATTAAAAACAATTGATTTAAATAACTATTATTTGGTAGTGTCGATAAAGTACAAGAAGGTACTCCGGAGATAGCGACAGTAGGAAGCTTGAGCGTCCAGACCGAGACTTTGCCTGTTGTCAGTCTATGATAATTTGTTTGGCTCTGAAGCTTCCATTATCTCTTTCATCAAGCAATACGAAAGATCAAAATTCAGTTCCTTCGAATTATTTCCTTATTTCCTTGAATAATTGATCTAAAGGTTATAGTGAAAGAGATTGAGAAGTTTAGAAATTATGTTCTTAATCAAGGACCGGTCAGAAAGTTTGACAATTTGATTTATTTAGGTTAAACTATTGTTTTCTTAACTTGCATTTGTTCCAGTTCCATTACCTTGGGCGAATCACCAATAGAACTAGCCGCACTGACACGCATAATTTAGTGATTTACTATGAGGAGTACTCCATGACAGTAGTTGAGTAGTGATACAAAGTAATAGAGGTATTCTTTTTTGAAATGAATTCTATTACTCATTTCTAATTCAAAAAATTCTGAGAATCGTTGGAATTGATCCTTAGAGAATTTCAGTTGTAAAGAATTCACTTCTAGTAGTAATTCTAGTTAATAATTTAGTAAAATCTATCGAAATTAGCATCATTGGTCTCCGCTATTGTTGGATATATGTTCCGTTAGATCTTGCGAAAATTATCAAATACATCCACATAGATCCATAAGGATTAATCTTGCTATTCCATATATGAAAATCTGAAACTAATAGCCACCAGTATAATATCCAAGACGTGGTTTAGCATATTGGAATGGAAATTCACCAGGATGCCACACTGGTCGAGAAATACAAAGGACAATAAGTAACACATGACAAAATTCTACTAATTTGACTCTTGAGAGGACCTGCTAGTGGCCGCTGCCAAGGGCATCGCAGATCTAGTGGAACAGAAGCACCTGCACTCCAATTATATTTTGCCACCCATTGACGACCCGCGTATTCTAGCGACAGTTTCTGATAAACTGATAGAAGTTATTAGGCTTCAGATTGACAAGAAATGATGTAGCACCGTGTTTTGATTTTATGTATATCAAGTCAGATTAGACTGATCGTCGGAGGCAGCCCTTTGACGGTGAGTTCTAAATGGTTCGAATCATCAAGATAATTATATAATTTCCTATAAATGCCTTTTATTATTCGAATTACAAAGCTTTTTTCAAGATATGCAAGGTCCTGATTCTGGATAATCATCAAGTACATTTCCTCGGGATCACCCCTTTGCAGGTTTGGTAACTTGTAGTGCACATTATCGATGGTCTTCGCGCCAAGTCTCCTGTAAAAGCTGACTCGTCTATGTCTGAATCCATTCTTATCATGTTCAGTAGTTTTCTCACGTTCAATCTCGAAGATCATGCCTATGGAATTCGTCACGAACTGCTTGGACGCATTCACGGTATATCTTAGTAGGTACCTACCAAGACCTCGCTCCCTATACGCTCTCTCGATGGCCATGAAATCGAGGAATGCAGCATTCAAATCTTTGAATGCATAGAGTAGGGAGAATCCCGCTATGGTATCATATCGTTGCGCCAGAATGAGGTGGCAGTTTGGGTCAAATTGAAGTATACGTGTAATCATCTTGGTTGGCCTAATCTGCGATTCTGGAAATGAAGCCAGGTAAATCCCTTCTACATGCTTAAAGTGTGCATGAGCCTTTGCCTTTTCAACTAATGAAAATTCAAATGACATAATTTAACCACCGAAATCTAATTCCCTCATCAACTTGTCAGCTAAAGATACTAGTATATGTCACTTCTTCAAATTATTGATCGCTCATTGTAAGTCGTTCAGTCCGAAGTAACCATAGTTGGTTCCTGGTTCCAGTCATGTCTGTCAAAGGCTACCTTCACGATTTTATTTGTAATTATGATCTATTTGCCAAGAGTAGGGGATAGTTTGATTTTCTCTTGAGGCATAATGGCCGATCATGCCTGTAACTTAAACCCATATTTTTTTTTGTAACGAATCTATCGAGTATTTCTCACCCGCGTTGCCAGGCGAGTATGATGGGACAAGATAGGGCCATTGACAAATGGCTATTGCAATAATACAAGCTGAAGGAATCAGAAGTGGCTCAGCTTTTTATATGTCGTATGGGCTAGTAAGAACGAGTAACACAATTGCGTTCTGGATGGGCAAATAAGGCCACTTCATTACTAAATAGAGGCTTCCCAAGAATGTATATTCTGAACATGCTAAAGGATAAACCCATGAATACGAAAGAGATAATTGAAACCCTAATAATTAATAGTGGAGGAACATGGAAGCCTTCTCCTAAAATCGTCTATCCCTTGCTGGCCAAACTTGTGGACGAAGATTTGCTGCATCAAACCGATGAAGGTCAGTACGCTTTGACAAGAAAAGGGACTAGAGTGGCAAGTGATGCGGGGACAGTATCTAGAACACTCAAAAAGCAGGTAACTTATTTTGGTAAATTTAGCACGCTGGCCGGTAGTAGATTTGTCACGAAAGTGAAGAAACGATTGTCTTAGAAAATTGTATAGTTACTGAGTATTAGGAACATTATAGTGGAATGGTCAACTATCTAATTACTAGATATCACATGTGAGGCATTCTAGCTCATGTTGGTAGTTAGCTTAGTTTGAAATTTGAAGTAGCGCAAATTCTATGAGGCATTAATACTTCTCTATCATCGTGAGCTAGCTATAATTGAGAATCAAGCTTTTCATCAACAAATCAGTTTTAGATGATGCGTATCGAAATATATAGACCAAAAGGATATGCATCTCAAATAACTCGTTGACTTCTAGTATTGGTTGACATTCGTATCCGAATATATTGATTTGTCACTAAATAATAATGAATTAAGTTGTTTTGATTTTATAATAATTGTAATAAGATCTGATAATTGGTGGATATTCGCATACATAAAATGAGATCGCGACCACTAGAAAAAATTGGTATTGAACGCGGTTTGCTATTATTCGATCTTGATCTGCTTGCCCTTTGGCTTTGTTTCTTTTTTCTTGTCAAAGGTTATCTCTAGGATCCCATTATTGTACTTTGATCGAGCTGTTTTCACATCTGCTTCCGTAGGGAGATCTATTGACTTGTGATACTTTCTTGTAGGTTCAAGACTTCTTACCTCCACGGTGTTGTCATAGGCATCTATTTTGATCTTGTCCTTCTCAACTCCAGGCATTTCTACGGTTACCTTGACATTTCCTTCTGTTGTCAATACGTCGATCATGGGTTCCCTTTCTTCCCCAATCTCTGGTCTGGATGGCTTGGCATCAGCATTGAGACTAAATACGTGACCTCTCTTGACGTTTCCAAACTCTCGCACCACCGGTTTACCGTCGGGCCCTACTGTCATAGAGTACCCATAAACAATAGGACCTATCTTTCGAAATTTGTTTCCCTTTGTATCCTCGTATTCTGATACAAGTTCTTTGGGTGCTTGTCTCTCTAGAAGCTCAAACTCTTCCTTCATTTTTGAAAAACCACTAAGTACTTCATCGAAGAACCTTGGCCCAATCTCTCCATTTAATAAGGGCAGCAATCTCCTTGTTCCCGAAAACCAATTATCTGGTTCTATATTCCAGAAACTCACTTTCTTCAAATTCACCTTACACATAGATATGGTTTACCGGTATATAAATGTGACTAACTAGAGGTGACTAACGGACTGGGATCAACGTAGGCTATATTTAGAGTAGGGATTTGCCTTTGAAGGGAATCTCTATTGCAACTAATTGACATAACCACATAATGAGATTCTTCTGGAAGTTTGTGCTAATGTCGACCCTGGCAAAGATGATAAATCGGCATATCAAGAGGATTGTGAGGAGTACTATCATAATATCATCTGTCCATCCTCCAATAAAATTTCGCAATATCATACGCGCGGGGGTGGGGCGAGATAAAAAAATGATGGTTGCAACCTACACCTAATTTCATCGTCTATGAGAGGCCTTGTTTACGCAAAGAAGTAATAAGTGCTGTGCTATTAAAAAGGAAAGGAACTGGTGAACTAATCAATTTGGTTAAAAGAATCGTTTCCTTCTTGCCCAGCTCCACAGAAATCCTTTACGAGTTGGGACTAGGAACACAGATCACCGGAGTAACGCATGAATGCAAATACCCAGATTCAGCTAGAAAAAAACCAAAGGTGGTTAATGCCTCCATTGATTGCGCTACTTTGAGCAGCCGCGAGATTGATCGTCGAATTGGAGAAATGTCTGGTACAGGGGGAGAAATTTTTGTCTTAGACAGCAGTGTTCTTAAGGAAGCAATGCCTGACCTTATAATTGCTCAAGGTGTTTGTAAAGTATGTGCTCCCCATACTAAGGAAATAGAGAGAGCGTTCGAAATTTTGGGATACAAACCAGATCTAGTCGTACTTGACCCACATGATCTAGATGACATCTTGACCAGCGTCCGCGATGTTGCAAAGCGGGTCGGTAAATCCGAAGAGGGCCTTTTATTGGTATCCAAATTGCGACAGAGAATTAAAAATGTAGAGATCATCGCAAAGAGGAAACTGGGTAAGACTACCAAGCGGCAGAAAATATTATGTATAGAGTGGATCGACCCCATCTATGTGGCTGGCCATTGGATACCGCAAATGGTCAACATAGCCGGCGGGATAAATGGCCTATGCTCAAATGGAGAGCCGTCGAGGCGCATAAGCCTTGATGAAATTTCTCAATATCAACCAGATAAAATAGTTCTTATGCCATGCGGGTTCGAGATTGACAGGACTTGTAAGGAGATGGACCCTCTAAACAATAGCGATGGATGGAAATCATTGGACGCAGTAATGCGAGGGGAGGTTTATGTTGTGAATGCAAATGCATACTTTAGCAAACCTGGACCTAGGATAGTGGTGGGTTTGGAGATCCTAGCAAAAATAATTGATCCCGAAGCATTTACAGATATAGAACTACCTCCAAATTCTTATAGAAAATTAACTCGGTAGACTCCGAGATAATCCACCTCTTTACATTGGGGTTTTTAGATCATACTATTCTATCATTTTCTCTGATTTTGTAACGCGGTGAAATCAGACTAGATCAAATCTCTAAAAATTGTTTATTTAATTAACATTAGTCGTATGCATGAATAAACTTAGAATACGCTAAGATTTATTAAAGCGATTAACAAACGGGTAAACGTGCGTGTTTCCCTTATGCTTATTGGCGTTGCTATAGTTTCTACAACGGTTGCTGTAATTATTGCCCTTGGTGCTGTAGGATACAAGAATATCAATACAGTGTTGAACGCGTCGCAGACTTCTGATTCTGATAAAGAGTCCAGCCCAAAGGTCGTTGGTAGTCATACTCCTGGCTATCCAATTGCGACCACTTCAGGCAATATTTTGGATCCCCTTCAAACAACAGAAGATGGAGATCCACGCGATGCCGTTGTTGATCCTATGAAGTACCTTCGTGAATTTAATTATGGGAAAATATCAAAATTACAAGATGGAAAAACGCTCAGAGAGTTTACTATAATAGCTTCAGATAATCTAGTAAAAGAGATTTCTCCTGGCGTATTTTATAACGTATGGACATTCAACGGCACCGTGCCGGGTCCGACCATCAGAGCTACAGAAGGAGATATCGTAAGGATAAACTTCATTAATAATGGCTCAATGCCGCATTCTTTGCACCTGCATGGTATTCACCCTGCTAATATGGACGGGGTATTTGAAATGATCTCCCCAGGCGGAGAATTTACGTACGAGTTCACAGCAGAGCCCTTCGGTGTTTTTCCGTACCATTGTCACATGACACCGCTGGAAGAGCACATTGCTCACGGCCTTTATGGAGTTTTTATAGTTGATCCAAAGGTCCCGCGTCCTCCTGCAGATGAAATGGTCATGGTTATGAACGGTTATGATACTGATTTTGATGCCGAGAATAACTTCTATACCGTAAATGGTGTTCCCTATTACTACATGCACCATCCTGTGCAGATCCAGAAGGATAAGCTAGTACGGGTTTATCTAGTGAATATGTTAGAATTCGATCCAATCAACAATTTCCATCTCCATGCGAATATGTTTGATTACTACCCAAGCGGCACACGGCTACAACCAGATGAGCTTACTGATATTGTTACGACAAATCAGGGTGAGAGAGGCATATTGGAATTCAAATACAAGTACCCTGGTAAGTATATGTTTCATGCACATAAAACCGAGTTTGCAGAGAAGGGGTGGATGGGTACATTTTTAGTAACTGAAGGAAATGAATCCCAGAAATTAAATCCGGCAAATAACGGCAACTTTTACGATTCGCTGAACAACACTATTGTAGGTAGATCGCCGGTGAATTCAGGAGGCCAATTATAGATGTCTATTCACAAAATGTGCATGCCTGGATGTGGCTGGCAAAAATGTTAAGCGAGGGCGGGAGTACCAAGTCTGGGAAACGCATATCCCACAAAACCTCTGTGATTCTTGCGTTTGTTCCAATAGTAGTCTTGACGGGAATGCTGATATTCTTGCTTAGTCCCTATGGACAATCCCTCATAAATATAGGAACCCCTCTGCCACAAGTTACTATTGAAAAGATCGAATTTCATGACAATCAGATATTGGTATTTATTCGAAACACCGGTCCTATGGATATAGTGATATCACAAGCCGATGTCAATGACCGGATTCAATCTGCTGCAATAGAGCCAAGCAGTAAGATCTCGAGATTAAGTGAAGCAACTGTGACGATTCCTTTTCCTTGGATCCCCGGGACCCCATACGAAATCGGCATAACCACCTCCGATGGGACCAGGTTTAGCAAAAGTGTGGAAGCAGCTACTCTGGCACCTACCCCAGATGCAAATCAAGCATTACTCTTTACATCCTTGGGCGTGTACGTCGGAGTCATCCCTATATTGATAGGTCTTTTGTGGTATCCATACATACGTAGGATCAGCGTTAGTAAGTATAGTTTTTTCCTCAGTCTTACGGCTGGGCTCCTTGTATTTCTGGGCATAGATGCTCTCCTGGAAGTGAACGAAATCGTCATTAAAAATCTAGCTTCAGTGTTCAACGGTCAGGCGTTGAGTATAATGGTAACGATTTCCTCCTTTGCTATCCTACTTTATACATCAGAACGATTAACTCAGAGGGCCATAGAAAAGTCAGTAGTTAGCAAAACCCGCCTATCTACTCCATCTTCATCTGCCGGAGAAAAATTGGATCAAGATAGATCTTCCACAAGAAATCAGAAGGATGTGTTTTACAGTGAATCTGCAAAGGGATCCGCTTCAACTCGAGAGATACAGATTCAGCTGCAGAAATATCAGCAGCTATTGAAACCTCTAACAATTTCGATGATGATAGCGATTGGAATAGGACTACATAATTTTGGGGAAGGATTAGCAATAGGTGCTGCCATGCTTCTTGGCGAAGTGGCGCTCAGTACATTTCTTATTGTTGGGTTCACCTTACATAATACGACTGAAGGACTAGCCATAGTGGCACCAATTGCAAAATCAGAAGCGAAAAGAAGCACTATGATTCGAAGATTGGTTATGATGGGATTAATTGCGGGAGTTCCCACTATAGCGGGAACCTGGATAGGCGGCTTTCTTTACTCTCCTCTTGCGGCAGTTGTATTCTTATCAGTGGGAGCAGGGGCGATATTCCAAGTAGTATATTCGCTGATATCATGGATATCACATCATCAAAGGCCAAAATCTTCACCGTATATCTCGGGACCAGTTGTTGCAGGATTTATTACAGGACTACTAATAATGTATTTTACGGGCTTACTTATATGAAGGGATGCTCAAATATGAATATTAGAGATGATGGTGGGAGGTATTTATATGATGCATAGTGACAGCGGCGGTAGTAGTGGTGTAGACAACACAGCATCGGATGCCTCATCAGCTTCGACAGCAAAACAGGGTCGGGGATCGCATTATCGGGAGAAAGGCGGGCTGGATGCTAGGCTTACTTCGATTCGTGAAGCCAATCGGACGATTAGAGAAGACCGAACCGATCGTATGGAAGACTACCTCGAAGTAATTTATGAACTTGTCCGTCAGAAAGGCTATGCAACAACGGTTGACATTTCAGATTACCTTAATGTTTCCTCTCCCAGCGTTACAAGGATGATGAAAAAGCTCCACGAAACGGGGTTCATTCGATATGAAAAATACAGGGGAATGAGCTTAACAGACAAGGGGATAGAAGTAGCGAAAGCCATACACAAGAGGCATGGAATACTCGCTGAGTTTTTCAAGATGATTGGTGTTCAGGATGATATTGCTAACGAAGACGCAGAGGGGATAGAACATCATCTACATTCTGAAACTTTGATGAAGCTTGAAGATTTTGTCAGAAGCCTAAAAGCAACTCACAAGGTACAGTAGCCTGTTTCTCCAGTTTAAATCTGCCATTCAAGCAAGTATCTTTATAGGTAACGACCTAACCAATGGCATTTTTTGAATATCTATCTTTGATAGATATATATTTCATTAAATAAAAGTGGTTTTTAGTCCTATGAAGAGGACAGCATTTTTTTAGTGAGACAACTATTAAGGCAACATAGTTTTGCAACTGACATCTAGATTATTTAAGGCAAGCATCAACTGTATACTATGGACAGAGCTAAGGTTCAAATTTGAAAATGGTCCTAAAATGAATATTTGCTATTCGGGTGAATGCATTATGAAAGAGTCCCATCAATAATATGCGACGCATGAAGGACGGACAACATCCATCACATGTAAACAGATTCTCAAATTGACCTCCTTTCTCGACGTAATTGCGACTGACAGGGTTATCTGCTGATTTTTAAAGAAAATGTTGTTGCTAATATCTCATTTAATCAAGGCTAATGTTGATCCCAGTTAGTTGTCCTTTAGTCCTAGAAAAGATTCCTGCTAATCTGGCCCTGAATCCATATTTCTTGTTCCTCAGATTCAACGCAATATCTAGTTCTTCTTGATTTGCAAGAAATGCCTTTCCACTGTACCATTGACCTTTGAGTTGGCCTCCAATCCCGCACGGAGCTATGCGTACATTTGGATTATTTCTCAATCGCTTTACCTTGCCAGTCTGGCTTCTTGTTACAACATTAATTTTGCTCCCATCTATCGTAAACCATACAGGGGTTGCCACCCCTTCACCATTTCTTTTCAGAGTCTCGAGTTTAATATAACGATACTGAGAAAGTGTTGAAATTGGATCAGTGGAAGACACATCTTTAAAATTGAATGCGTTTTTAATATTGTTTTCCTTCTCATTGCTCAGATGATCATTTATTTATCAAGGAATTGTTTCCGAACAATAAATATCCAGTGATAAATTATTCCTGATACTTGAGGTGAACAAGATCAGTGTTGACGACGCAAGAGTACTCCTTTTATAATGGTGACTGGTTAATTGAATAGTCAGCTTAATGTCAACATCAACTTCCTCGTCTAGGTACACCTGTGAAATATGTGGAATTACATTCGATACAATCAATGAAAAGGAAGAACATATTAAGTTAGAACATGAAGAGCATCATCCTCCTACTGGGGTCGGATAATAGCTCCCTTAACAGTGGTCATGCCTTGCAGTGCATTGAAACCCAGATCTGGAAAATTAGATTTGTTATGAATAACTCTTTCTGGTGTGATATGATATACACTTGTACTGTCAGAGATCTAGGAAATCAGAAGCACGCCGATACAATTCTTCCATTGTCTATTAATAATTTTTCTTGGCGATTCTTATAGGAACTCTTGCTAAGAAGGTTTAGAAACCTGTATGATATATACGATCGTTCTTTGGATTAAGATCATTAACAGATTTTGTGAAAATCATAATGCCTAAAGCGAGATTCGTATCCGATTTATTTTTTATTTTACAATTAGATTCCACTATAGTCGAAGCCCTAAATTCTTATTTAGATAACCGCGCTAGTTTAAGTCTAAATTCCTGATCTCATTCCAGATGTTTCCCAATTTCTCCAACAAATGCTATTTCTGACAGGCTTCTTCTTTCCCGTGGAGAATACGCCTTTTCTCGGAATCTTTCTGGGAGTACGGAGTGTTTATCTTGATATCCTATTGCTATCATGACTCCAACTTCAAAGTCATCTGGTATTCTAAAAATTTCTATGGCCCTTTGGACGTCAAAGCCTCCCATCTCGTGCATGATGAGACCTTGATTAAAAGCCTCAAGGAACATATTTTCATTTGCAGCCCCAAGATCATGAAAATGAAGCCTGTTGTATTTTTCTCCTTCAGAATAGTTTTTTCTTGCAATTGCACAAATGAGTATCGGAGCCCTTTTAGCATAAGAATTGGATTCAAGTAGGACAGATTGGGCCTCCTTTAACCTTGCTGGATTGTCTTTGGTAAAGATTATGTACCTCCAAGGTTGCTCATTTTTTGATGACGGAGCCCATCTTGCTGCTTCTAATATAGAAAGCAATTTCGATCTTTCTACTGGTTTCGTCGAAAACGCCCTTGCGCTCCATCGCTTTGCGATAAGCTCATTTACCGGGTGGCCTGTCTTTGCGATTTTAGTAATTATCTCCTCCGTTGCAGAATCACTTATTCTTGCTGCATACTTAGGTCTAATTTTTGTTTCTGCAATTGTCCAGGTGATTAATTAAATCAGTAACCGAAAAATAATAAACTGAATTTCTGTAGAAACAAAAGAAGCAATTCCTAATAGATGCTGAAATAGGCTTCTAACTGCAGGCCGGCTCAAATTACAGCTCCTCCATGTAACCTTAACTTTGCACAGGACGTATACTAAGGATAGGAATTTAGTTGATATTTTGGATTCTAAGGAGCATAAAAGTAATTTTTCTTGTTCAGTATGTAGATGGTGGATCTGTGAAACACTTGTTACATTTGACTCTATGTCCTAAAAGTTAAAATCGCCTCCGAAGTCCATACCCGAACCTCCAAAACTATCAAAACCCCCTCCTTCGAAGCCTCCACCACCACTACTATCGTTCCCAGAATCCACGGCGCCAGCGTCATCCTGGCCTGCAGTATCTGAGGCAGAATCTGTTGACTCTGAAGCGCTGCCAGCGTCGCCTGCCATCGAGCTCTCCTGAGGACTCATTGCCATCCCCATGAAGGACATCAACGAAGTGAAAAATAACACATTAATTAGACCAGAGAATAGCATCATCGGTATCCATGCTCTATCGGCTTCCATGAATGATTGTAACTGTGATGTGTTACCATTACCGTAGGCCTGCTCGATGTCCTTGGCCTTCTGTTGCAATTCTCGTTTTTTGGATTCAAGTAGGCTCTGACCAGTCTCGTTTATGGAGAATTCTGTCTTATTTCGAAAGAAGCCTTTCTTTCCACTTCTGACAACTAACCGCTGAACTGCAAGATCGTTGAGTATTAGTTCCACCTCGGATTTATCGAGTTTAGTTACCTTGCTTATCTTTTCAGCTGTTTTCATTCCTCTGCTGATTGCGTCCAACACCATGAAATGATTAGGACTTTCATTAACCTTAACCTCCCTAGACATGTACTATGTTAAGTACTCACAAATTATAATAAATTATTGGTTTACTTTGTGTTGCAACGTAATGCCTTTTATGTCTAATATATTTACATATTTCAAGCAGGCATATTGACTTGGCAGGATCCAGTAAACGCATTATGGCTTTTGAAGGGGGGATTTTCATTCTCAGAGAATATCATTAACAAATATGAAAATAAGGCGAACATGAAGTTGAACCTATTTGCTTAAAACAATCAAAAATAGCGGACAACAGTGAGAAGATCACTAATTATATGACGTATTGATCCCGAATCACATAAGGGATATCTGACAACATTTGATCCTTCTGAGGAGATAGGGAAAAAATCAAAAAAACTTCAGTTTAATTGTTAGAGATAATCAAGAGCCAACCCGAAATACCGTCACCAGGTAGCAAGTTTGAAAGACTCACATGCAAGCCTTACAATAATAATTGATAATTAATTACTTACTAAAATTAATAAAGGAATAGTCGTTCTAAAGTTTCTGAGGCTATTATTATAAAGATTATGTTGGGTAAAAGATCATGGAACGCACATCGCGACGACGGATTTCAAAAGTATCTATGCTTGGCTTTTCAGTAGGATTTCTTTTCCTATCTGTTTGCCTCTCAGTTGCAATATCTCCAAATTACCTGCAAAAATTCGCTATCGCTCAAGATCAATCCCCTGGTTCAGGTTCAACATCACTTAGACAAGAAATATCAAAGGATGTTAAAGATGAGTTAGCGCTATTACCTAAGTACTCTCCAAATAGTATATCTCAATCCCTAAACTACTCTCATTTTGTACCACTGAGTCCGATAAGCAATAGTCCAGGAAATCAAGTCAAATTACTTCTTGACTATAATGTAACAGAATCGTCAATTATAGATAATCCTATTAACGCCATTATGGAGGTTTATGCTGCCAATCAATCATTGATAAGAACCTCATCCCTTCCTCATCCATTGAACATTACAAGCTCAGAGGGAACTATCCAGCTCGCTACCACTTTAAACGATCACAATCTGAAAAACATAACTGCAGTAGCATTGCTTACAGATGATGAGAAAGCTATACCTATATCTAACGTCCTGGAAGCTAGGCTCAATTTGGGGGAAATGAGCAAAGATAGTTAGTATTCTGCGTCCTCCCATCAATCCATATGGGCCGGATCCCCCACTTGTTCACTGATTATCAAAAAATCATATTGACCATTTCTATTTTCAAATTTCTGTTTTCCTTAATAAAGCAGAAAAGTCATGTAATGTCCCTAATAAGGTAACGTTAAGCTTTGAACTATGAATGATAGATATCAGATAGTAAAGAATTCTGTGAGAAGGTTTCAAGATCATCTATCATTCGATTTATACAGTACCAATTTATATAACAGTTTGGGCAGGAAATTCCAAATATTCAATATTAGGGAGCGTTTAGTAAGAATATGCGATGCATTTAGATTATAGTAAGTCTTCATTCTTAATCATCTTATGTTTTGGTCTACTTTTGACTATAGGACTGTTTGTTAATATAGAGTCCTTGATCGATACACACGCCAAGAATGGTAACGGTGATGATGGCAATAGTAATAATCGCAATTGTAGTGAAACAAACATAATTATTGGCACGAGAACTTATACCAAGGGAACCGAATGCAATGATATTATAATTGGTTGTCCCATTACTCCTGAAGGTACAGGATGCACTTCAGGCGACACTTTAAGAGGGTTAGAACGACATGACGTCCTGCACGGATCGGTTGGAGATGATACCCTTTATGGTGATGAAGGAAATGATGAGCTCAGCAGCTCAGATGGTAACGATCGTTTGTATGGTGGTCCAAATGACGATATTCTAATGGCTAGTTTCGGTGGCGATTTTTTAGTAGGAGATAAAGGAAAGGACGAGCTCTACGGAGGGCCTGGTGATGATGTACTGATTGGCGGGCCTGGGCCGGATTATTTCGATTGTGGAGACGGTTACGACATTATTATCGACTTTAATCCGGCGAATGGAGACACACACGCGGATAATTGTGAAGTGGTACTATCTGACTTGGGCAACAAAGAAATTCTGACCCAAGGTGGAGTGGCGAAATCGAACCTCCAAGCTCTCGGAATAGGTTCTCAGAAGCATCCTATCGACCTGGAGGATATTGGCCAAACAATAGACTAGCGAGTGATCAAATGCGGGATTCAAAATAGGAAATCAAATGTTAAATATCTGTGCTGCATGCGATATTGGAGGAAACCAATGTCAAAAAGTACATATACAGCCATTATTCGTTTAAAGATCCAAAAAATCCAGGCACATTTGTGCTAGAGAAACATCTTGAAATTTTATTTTAAACCTCTTTTGCTCAGAACATTAAATTTGCAGATCTTGAATTTCCAAAGTGTACAATAACTTGTCAGTTGATACATATGACGCAAATATTTTCCTGTTGTTATCTTGGTCCTCTAACACTTGTAAACGAATACAGACTAGTAAAACGGGCTCAAGTCACTCTTTCTATGACTAAGCTAAAATGGTTTCATACAAAACTATATCAACAGGATCATTTCACTCATTCTGCTAGCACCTAAAGTTTATTTACTTCCAAGTGAAAAGAGTGAGGTGTAAAGGTTATGTATTCCTCTTCTATGCCTTTAGGACCTGGGGGCGTTGACGTTTTGGGAAATTTGGCAAGCAAAATGGAACAGCAACTGAAGGATACAGAACATGTCAGAACAGCATTCGACACCGATATCCGCCTGTACAAGAATAAGCAGATTAACAAGAGGGAATTTGTGCATAAACTAGTTACTTACACTATATCTCTATCGGCATTGAATTTTCTGGTTATGCACGTGATCCTAGAGATGAGAACGGCTCTTGAAAAGGGAACTTCGATGAAAGATACTACGGGAGGAACTGTTACGGAAGATTCATCTATTGGTGGTTCACAATTTAGTTTTGGTATCGAAGGATTTCTCGGTAACTCCCCACAAGGCAGATCGGGAGATGGTGGCGACATATTGACAAGTGTCAAGGAGCATTCAACCCATGCTGTCAACAATATATGTAAGAGTACTAAAGCGAATGCATCTTATGACAGAATCATTTATAGTAAAAATCAAAGGGACAATAAAATGTATCCTCTGTTGAGTTCTGTGCCAAAGAAATGTGTTGGTTGTGGAACAATTCTGCTTCGACAAACAATTTTTTGTAATAAATGCGGATATAAACAGTGAACTGATTTTAAAATAGACCGAAGTAGTAGAATAATGGGATGATAATTCTTATTTCATTTTGACTGATTGCTCTGGGCGGATTGGATAAAAATTCAGGAGAGCTAAATAGAGATGGCTGACCAAATGGATTTGCAAATACTAATTCTTCTAGCAAATATTGATTAGATAAGAGAGGGATGGCTCAATTTCTAGCTTTTCTTCTGACCTAACTACCAACCTAACGTATGTGCAGATTTAACGGCCGCTTCATTTAGAATTGTGCCTATACTCAATTTAGTAGAATTGGATGAATAAACTTGATCAATTGCTTCGTTAATGTGTCCCGCAATAATTGGGTATTCTGGCATACTTGGTCTGATATTGCCGAATGGAATCATGGATATCAAGGTATCATAGTACGGTAGCTCAGCGGCTGATTGGTTGAGAATTAGTCCTTGGCCAAGAGGAATCTGCGTGGGAAGGTACCCATACTTTTGAATCCAAGGACCAAGGATATCAGGTTCTAAGATAGCTTCGATCATTTCCCAAGCAAGCGCTTTTTGGTCTGATGTGATCGGAATGGCTAGTTCCCACCCTCCCATTAATGTACTTGATTGCTTGTCAAGACTAGGAACAGGAAACAGTGGGATAAATCCTATCATATTTTCAATGTCCATACTTTTCTGGCCTGCAAAGAATCCAGGCATCCATGAACCTCCGATGATTGCCGCAATCTTTTTCTGAGCGAATTCAAGTCTGTCGCTAGCAGGCAGACTATCGGGTTTCACCCCGGCATCAATTTGATCTTTAATGAATCCTAGAGCCTGAATTCCTTCTGTGCTGTTATAGGTGGGAAACCAATATGTTCCCTTAGTTGGATGCCCGTCTTTGAGCTGAACAATATCGCCTCCTAGCATCCACAAATAAGGAAACCACAGATCTTGAGAGTAATAAGTGTCGAATAAAATGGTTCCATTCACTCCTTTAGGATTTAGCTGTTGGTTTAACTTCTGTGCAGATTCAATGTAACCTTTCCATGTTTTGAGATCTTCTGCATCTAGTTGAGCTTGTTGGAGTAAATCTTTCCAATACCACAGGCCTCTTACGTCAGTCCAAGTCCAAATACCGTATACCGTTCCATTATAAGATCCGCCATCCCAATGTTGCTGGTACCACTCAGGCGCTCTTCCCCAACTGTCTACATAAGAAGTCAAATTGGAAAGCAAGTCTTTGCTAGCAAATTCACCTAACCAAATTTGATCCACTGAAACAAAATCGATTGCTGTTCCATTTGACATAAGTCGCAAGAATTCATTCCTGGTATCATTCGTTGGTAGCTCTTGATACTCAAGAGACAATTTTTTGTCGGGATATTTTTGCTGCAATTTTTCTAGGCCTTGGTCTAATAATGATTTCCACCTTCCTTTGTCACCCAAATCGGTAAGCAGTCCTCTTAAAGTAATTTTTGTCCCATTTTCATCGGCTGATCCTATGCTACTACCATTTACAGAATCAGAAGAGTTAGCTCTCTCAGTAGTTGCAAATGCCACTGAATGTGAGGACTCCTCGAAGAACTGGTCTGTATTTACAGCATAGGGTCCTTCAAAAGCAATTTTGAAGCGTTGATCAAACGAAGACGAATAATCATTTAATTGCAAGCTAACGACGACAACTAAAATAGCTAAGCATACCAAGAATGACGAGTAACGATCTAAATCCAAGAAGGATGGAACTATATATGGCAATTCCTAGCCAAGTACGGCATAGTAAATATATTTATGTCTATCTTAGCATCTCCAACAATGTGTTTACCGCTGTATTTTTCAAGAGACAAGGTACCCTCAGTGATAACTAAAACCCAACTGAGTGTCATAATCAGAAGGTGGAAATGTTAAAGTAATCCGTGGCATTACCTACTAGGTGTAGAATCAAGAGGGAGGCTCTAAACGGAAAGACTAATTCTAATAGGTATCATACTAGTAGTTATCATTGCAAGTTCCTCATTTATTTTATTGGTTTTTATACAAAACTTTACCGAATCAACCGTTAGGAGGAATATTTACGAGCAACAGATTGAAAGACAAGAAGAAGTTACAACTAGCATCTCCCAAAGTATCAGCTCCGACCTTGGGATCCTCGTCTCTGTATTGGATGGGTTAGCAAATTCCGATCTACTTCAAAATGGGGACTTTGCTTCGGATGAAACAACGAACCTTATCAACGACAAACTGCAAAGATACGGAGCCGAAATTGATAATATATTTCTACTTGATAGGAACAATATACTGACTTTGGCTATTCCCGGTCCAAATTCCACAACAGATGATACTAACTTAAAGGTTGGTGACGACCTGTCTCAAAGGCAATGGGTCAAGGACACAAGAACTAAGACTGGGGCGCCATATTTTTTTGGTGGCTTCGAGAGACAAGGCGTTTACAAACTATTTATCACCTTTCCAATACTTAATAGAGAGACAAATGAGAAATTAGGGATCGTGGGAGCTTCAATTTCTACTGGTTCATTCTTCTCCACATATGGTAACCTCGAAAACCTTGATGAACAATTCTTGGTAGTGTATGATAAAAAAGGTAACATCATTACCAATCCTGGTAATGCAGGCCTCCTTGGACAGAATTTCTTTGGAGAGTTTGTTCAGGATTTTGTTGATAGGAACAAAGTACTGAACAATCTCACGCGAAACCTGTTACAGGGACACTCAGGTTTTGGAATATATGATTATGGAAGAGGGGAGAGAATTACTACTCAAGAACCTATTTCGGTAAATGGGCATCTAGAATTCTTCGTGCAAGCAGTGACTCCCACAATTAGTCTATATTCTGACTTGGAAAATTCTCTTTTCATTGAAAGAGTAAAGCTATTTTCGCTTTTTGCTGCTACCTTAGCCGGAGTAGTCGTTCTTATGATATTTCTAATCAAATGGAATAATTCCCTTAAGAAAGAAGTGTCTAGGAGAACCAAAGAGCTGCATGATTCAAATAGGCAATTGATCGAAGCAAACGATCAGCTCGAACGTAACAACAAATTACAAAAAGAATTCATTAACATTGCGGCACATGAATTAAGAACTCCTATTCAGCCGATATTGGGGCTTTCCGAAATTGTAGCAAAGGAAAATAAAGATAAAGAACTTGACAAATACCTTGAAGTGATATTTAGAAATGCCAAAAGACTTCGTAAATTAACCGAGAACATACTTGACGTAACAAGGATTGAAAGTAAAATGTTGAAGTTAAACAAGGAACCAGTAAGAATACACAATTTGCTACTATCAATGGTTAAGGATTATGAGACAGAAATTGTTAAGGAAAATCGAACAAACCAAGTTAAGTTATTGTACCATCCTAACATAACTGGTAACCCTGCAAATGTTGTAGTTCAAGCAGACATTAGTAGGCTTACACAAATAATATCAAATCTATTGAATAATGCTTTGAAATTTTCAAGAAAAGATGGTGGAGTTATCGAGGTAACATTAAACGAACATATCGAAGGCAATAGTAAATTCGCTTCAATTAATGTAATCGACCACGGCGAAGGCATCGATCCTAAAATACAAGCTAACCTCTTCACCATGTTTTCTACCAATTCTTATGATGGGACTGGTCTTGGACTATATCTTTGTAAGAACTTGATCGAAGCTCAAGGTGGCAGAATATGGGCCAGAAACAATCCCGGTGGTAAGGGTGCAGTCTTCGGCTTTGATCTTAGAATAATCGATGGGAAATAAAGAATTTAGTTTCAAGGTAGAGCAGTTTTTCAGATCTAAGGATATAAGAATTGGGATATAGTATGTTGCTGCCGGTTAGAAGGGCTGGCTCTGCAAAGATTCAAGCTACTTTACAATCCCAGATAAGGTCTAACATTTAGTTTCCCAAATCGGTAGGAATATCGCCTAGTTATGTCGACGAGCCCAGATTGCTTAAAATTTTGAGATCCGATTTCGAGTTTAGCTGAGAAAAAGGACACCATAGACACAATTCATGGGTTGGACTTGTATAATACATACAGATGAAGGTGAGGATTTAGGAACATCTAGTTTGACTGATTTAATTGCGGGGATGATGATAAATGACTTGAATTCAACAATGAAGTTCGAGCGTATTTGGTCCTACCCGATTGGATTTTGGTATGAATTCCATTTTTCCCTTTTTAAGTCGTACTCAGACCTGGAGTATTTGATTCTGGCAGGATGGCCAATTACAACGGTGTCAGGGGGGACATCTCTAGTAACTACCGCTGCCATTGCAACAACACTGTTTTTTCCTACTCTAACCCCAGGTTTTATGATTGCTCGCCCACCTATAATTGCCCCATCCTCCACTATAACACCTGACATTCTAGGACTTGTGGGATACGGATCGTTGGTGAACGCTGCAGCAGGACCAACAAATACATTTTTTCCAATAACAGTTAATGGCGGAATATAAACAGAACCTTCTATCCTGGTATTCTCTCCAATTTTGACATTATAATCTATATGAGTCAATGAGCCGATACTTACGTTGTCGCCAATCTCTGTATTACTTCCCACATATGAGAAATGCCAAATTTTCACATTCTTACCTAATTTTGCATCTGGTGAAACATAATTTACTACCTTGTTCTGATCCATTTGACGTTATACTAGTCCATGCCATATAATTCTCTTTTTAGTATTCTAGAAAATGGATGTAATTACATCTAATCGAACAACTATTTTATTCAGCATTATTTCTCGAAGTAAAGTGATGCTGAAATACTTTAGCCTCGAAGCCCCTAATCAATCGATTATTTCTCTAATGGATATACTGTATTAACATGCATATTGATTGAGTCAAGATATCAGTCCTTTCTTCCGGACTTCTTTGTATAGGATACTTTACTAACTAATGTTCAATTTGTCCACCTACTTTGCTGGTTTGAAAAGGAATAAGTATAACTATGTATGATGTAGATAGAAGAAGAATTCATTTGTTATCATATTTTGCAAGACAATGGGATGTTTTCCTTGTTGGAGCCGGAATGATAATTGGGTTTACCGTTGTTGTACTCAAATTGTCAGGATTCTTTTAGTGCTGACAAACTATGAGGTAAAAATGTGTACCTCGTCCAGAGAAATGCTAGTGGAGTGATTTGAGAGAAGATCAATGTTAGGTTCTCTCGAATCGGTGCTTCATCGAGTATTCAATCGTAGGACCATTATCAACAATAATCCCTTTGTAGCTAGGGTTAAGTAGGCAACTTAATAGCAAAATGCCAAATCATTTTTATAAGCATACTTTTTAGATTGACGTATGGTCTTGGCAGATTCAGGAAAATCTAACTCGGATAAGCGGGAACCTAAATTGGGGAAAATTCGAATAACTAACGAGGAAAAATCACATGTCTACACCAACCGCAATGGAACATCTCGGAGAAGGGCAGGTAGAGGCTATTCGAATAAGGAGGTTGCAGGGGCGTTTGCAAATATTGGTTTGAAAAATCAAAATGTATCGAATGTCAGAGCATTTCATATCCATGTTGATCATTTGAGAAGGTCTGCTCATCCTGAGAATATAAGTCAACTTACATCTGTTTTAGAAAAGTACTTGCATGGAAATAAAGCAAAGAATAGAGGCAAAAAGCAGAATCAAACGAAAGAGAAGGTTGCTACTTAGAAAACCAATAAGTAGCATATCCTTTCCGTTGGTATCAAATCCGCCAGGTACGTTTTCAGTGGGACGATGATAGAGACCTATTTTCAATGAGACAACTTGGTCCCATTGTTTTTGTAGTACATGTCAACTTAAATTTTGCTGATGTTTAGAGTTTATGTGCCTACTTCTATATTCCAATCTAGAGACCCTAAATTGCACGGCTGGGGTTGGAGATAAGGAGGATCTGAAGATGCAAATGGCAGTATTAACTCATAATTTCATTATATTTAGTTAGATCCAATTTGACGAGTTACGAGAATAATATGGAACTAACATCCTTAGTGTAAGTATGGAACAAAGTTGTACATATGTTATCAATTATGATGTTTATGTAATATTGATAGCTACTCTCACAATTCTTGTAATTTAGATATCAATTTGATTTCCTCTATTTTCCTTTAACTCTACTTTTGGAATAATACTGCAATTTAATACTACATGCCACAAAAGATGCTACTGGTGTGCTGATTCTTTGCACAAAACTAGAATATGACTTTTCAACCTTGACCCTAAATCATGGGGGGTTTTAATATTCTAGCGCGATATCAGCAGACAGCATTTTTTATTATTATTATTTTCTAGTTAAAGCCGCCCTAATGATTTGTCATCACTTGCTACAGAGATGACATTATTCTTTTTATGAAAGTATTATATTTCACACCAGTGAAAATAGCTGATTCTAATTTTTGAATAACAGTTAAGGAAAAAGGCTACTATTCATATAAGCATAGAGCTCAAAGAAATCCTGCTATGAACGTGAAGCACGAGATTTTTCAAAATGTTATCGTCAACAAGTCTCATGCGTTACTAGTTAGAGCTCTGACCTTTAAATCGGTAGTACTATTTATTGATGGCTGTCTGACAGTTGCTACTCCCAAG